>Ga0316205_10000770_pt1 | contig 49940 bp, 47 predicted proteins | sample 3monthpyrite_MG_FD_204941 | JGI IMG/M metagenome (GOLD analysis project Ga0316205, IMG submission 204941) | Microbial mat bacterial communities from mineral coupon in-situ incubated in ocean water Damariscotta River, Maine, United States -... | ecosystem: Environmental > Aquatic > Marine >...
GAGGGTGCCTGAAAATTGTTCAATCGACTTCTAATAGCACTTCAAACTGTACCTTGCTAACTCCGTTACCGGGTCGTCCCGGTAAGCCGTCCAGGCTTATCGTGACTTAAAATCACATCCCTGTGATGTTACCCCTGCGGGCAGACAATTTTCTGCTGGCTCCAGAGGGAATAAATGCAAAACCCGGATAAACCTGAGCAGTAAATGAAAATAAATTTTTCATTAGACTCTGAAATAACAAATTACAGTCATTGTAAGCTTTCATTTAAACCTGTTTTTAAATATGTCAGTTTAGATAAAAGCTACTACAGCTTACTTTACTTATATAAGCTTTCCAGGTTTCCCGCATTGTCCTTTTTTTTGTTTTGCTGCGCTTCAGCGTTAAAAATTTCAGTGAACTCAATACATAAGGTGTAAAGCTGATCGCATTGCCAACGCTCAGTTTGATCTCGATATAAGATTGAATTGAGTAACTGTATTTTCTCAGCTAAATTACTGTCGAGCCTGTTAGCTAATTCCCCAAGAGAATGTGCTGGCTGATTAATAAATAAAGCATTATCCCAGTCTAATAGAGAATTTTTTGCAAGCTGTGCATCGTTGTTTTCACAGGCCTGCTTAATATTTTTTAATGCCTTTTTTACCGAAGGTGAGTTTATGTGTGGTTTAACTTCAGTGGCTATATGCGCTTTAGGTTTTTTCCACAATAAAAATAGTGCAATGATTAAGCTGACAGCGAGTAAAGATGAAATTATTTTCCATAGTAAACTACTGTCGTCTGACGTGTTATTAGAGATATCATTTGTTGTAGCATCGATGATTTCAGCGGGACCATTATTATCGGTAATTTCTTCTTCGTTATTTAGCTTCGGTGGTGCAATTATATTAGCGGTTGATTTTGCGGCGCCAGTTACCGAAAAAGTTCTTGAAGGAATTTTTGCATAGGCTAATTTATGGGTTTGAGTATTCCACCAGGGAATAGAAATAGCGGGCAGGGTATAAGTGCCGGCAGACGACGGAATAATCGCCACTTTTAATTGTTGAACGCCGGTGATGCCCGTGTCATTTGGGGTGTTTTTTAACAGCGGCTTATCCGGATACTGCTTCAAGCCTTTTACATCTCGGGTAAAAAACTCTGGCAATTGTGATGCATTCTGCCCATCAGCCATTAATACCAATGTGCGTGTAATAGGCTCGCCAACTTTAAAGTTATTAGACTCGGGAAACTCTTCTACTAGTTGAACCTCTTTTGCAGCTAACCAGTGCTTACCTTTAAAGGCCGCTGGAATGGCTTTAATCGTAAGCGTTTTCTTAGCGGAAGAACGGCGCAGAGTTTTTGTGTTATTTCGAAAAGGGTCAAATGCATTGCGATTACCCCGGTTGCCCTGAATCGTGATGCGCGCACTGGCAACGCTCGGCTCTATTGTTAACTGCCCTGCAGATTGCGGGTAAATTGCATAGCTTTGTTCCAGCACCAAATAAGGCGTGTCGCCGCGTCTGGTTTGGAATTGTTTAATATCACCGAGAGTTTCTTTGGTGACCTCAACGCCACTGGTTTTTAAGGGGCTAAACTCGTATGCATTGATACTGCTATTACTGAGTAAGCGCTGGGTTACAATTATTTGTTGCTGGGGATAGGCCGTGCTGGAATCGATTTCTAATTCTGAAATAAATGCCTCACCCTGTTTCCCCGTTGATTTTTGAGGTGCACTTATTGTGATTTGTGCAGTTGGGCTTTTGTCGCTGCCAAAACTGATTGAAGGTATCGTTATTGTGCCTTTATGCAAAGCAATTAAGTTTACGTTCCATTTTTTAGAGCGAGTGTAGTTTCCATTAATAATGCTCATATTACTGCTGGTGCTGGTGCCTAAAACCTGAAAATCTTTTTCAAGTGGAGAAAAATCCGGGTCGTCATCCGGGCTTTCGCTGGTTTCAAAAATCAGGGTGAAGGTTTCATTGAGTTCAATTTGAGCTCGATCGACTTGTACTTTTATGTCTACGGCGTAAACAGAAAATGAAAACAAAAATAAAAGTATAAATAATGTTCTGGTTGTTAGAGATTTAATATTCATAATGTTGTATTTGGTGCTTCAGTATTAAATAATATGTGTATAGCAGTTTTTATTGTGTCATACCTGCGAAGGCAGGTATGACCAGCTTGTCGTAGTTTCTAAAATAATATTGCATGTTAATAAACAAAAAATCAGGCATCGTAATCACCACGGTTGCTGCTCATTCTGGTTTTTTTCACGGCTATATTGATATTTGAATTTACGCCGTAACAAGCCGCCCGGGTCATCGGGGATTTTCTTTAACCATTGTTGCGCCTGCTGTTGTTCTAAATCCGGTGTCGCTTCACTTAGCTCTTGTTGTTGGGCGCGGGCCTGTTCTTCTGCGCGCTGTTTATCTTCTGCACTTTCTTTAGCTTCCGCAGATTGCTGTGCCTGTTTCTCTTCGTCAGTCTCTGCATCATCAGACTTTTCTTTTTCCTGTTGGGCCTGAGCTGATTTATCCTGTTGTTCGTTTGCGTCGTCAGCGGAACTGCTCTGTTGGTTTTTTGATTCGTTGTTTTGACTGTCTTTTTGTTCGCTATCCGATTGGCTTTGTTGGGCGTTATCTTGTGAGCTATTCTGTGAATTATCCTGGGACTTATCCCGGGACTTATTTTGAGAATCATTATTTTTATTTTGTGAGTCGGAATTTTTTCCCTGCTGATCTTTATTTTCCTGCGAATCCTCGCCATTCTCTCCATTTTGGGATTCTTTGTCCTGTTGTTGCTGGGCTTGCTCAAGTAATTCTTTATTGTATTTCGCATCTTCAAGCTGCGGGTTTAATTGCAATGCACGTTCATAAGCCTGCATTGCACCTTCAATATCATTGGCTTTAGCCAGTGCATTGCCCCGGTTGTAATTGGCGTCCGCTGTGTCGATATTATTTAAAAGTTCAGCGGCTTTTTCATAGTCGCCCGATTTATATTTTGCGGCAGCTTTCCACTGAGGGTCATTAAATAACTCTGCCGCCTGTTTTGCATTGCCTTGTTGTAATGCTTTTGCCGCTTGCTGATTTTGAGTGCTCCATAAATCCTGCCAGCTCCATGAATCATTGGGCTCGATATTTTCCTGCGCTTGTGCGGGCTGAGGCAAAGGTAAAATAAAAATAAGTAATGCAAAAATTAAACCTTTACGAAATGCATAAGCCGCAAATGGAATCACTAATAGTAAAAGCCATGGGCCTTCTTCGTGCCAGATGTCGGTTTTAAATTTATTACCACTGGCATCGGCTTGTGCTTCGCCCTTTTGTTCTTTATCTACTTTTATGCTTGAGAGTAAATAATTAATATCCCGATCATTATCGGTGAGTAAACTGAATTTTCCACTGCCCGCTAGTGCGGCACTTTTGAGTTGACTGATATTCAGTTTGGGAACAACAATAGCGCCGTTACTGTCTTTAACAAATCCGCCATTGTGGTTGGCAATGGGTGCGCCTTCTGCGGTGCCGATGGCTAAAATAGACGTTTTAAAATTTTTGTCACGTAAACGATTGATAGCGTCCTTATCGTCGGTATTCACACTATCAGTTATCACTAAAATATCGCCTTTAGACTGTCCTGCATTAGTAAAAAGTTCTAAGGCTTTGTTTAATGCGATATCCAGTCGACTACCCTGTGCGGGCATAATATAAGTTTCTAAAGCCGGCACCTGCGATGCAATGGTTTTTGCATCATCGGTTAACGGTGCAACAACATAGGCGTTCGCAGCATAGGCAATTAATGCGGTTTGACCTTCTTTGCGCTGATTTAAAATATCATTAATTTTAAAGTGTGCACGACTTAATCGACTGGGCTTTATGTCGGTGGCATCCATTGAGCGCGATAAATCTAACAGAATAACCAGTGCCGACTGGGTTTTAAAAACCGGTTGAGGGCGTTTTTCAAATGCAGGGCCGGCTAATGCAAAAATAATAATCGCACCCAGTAAAAATAAACGTTTTACCGGCGCACTTTTTTGCTGTTCACTAACGCTTTCTAATAAATGAGGCAGCAATCGCTTATCGATAACGGATGCCCAGCTACGACTTTGTAACTGGGTGCGCGCCGCTAGCCAGACAATGAGGGCGAGTGGTAGCAGTGCCAGTAACCAGTAGGGGCGAATTAAATGTAACTGTTGTATCCATTGCAGGCTATCCATTTACATTGTCTCCCTGCATGTTTTTTTCGGGCATGTTTTTAGCGCCGGAGAAAAAACCGATTAATTTCAGTAGCAGTTGCTGCAATGTCGGAAAAATAGCAATACAAAATGCAATGAGCAGTGCCATGCTTAGCGGCCAGACATAAAGTGCCTGCACCGGACGAAAGCTCTGGCTTTCCTGCTCCACCGGTTCTAGCTCATCAATCAGTGCGTAAATTTTATTCAGCTCCTGCGTGTTGTGCGCACGAAAATATTGACCGCCGGTGATAACTGCAATCTCATTTAAGGTTTTTTCATCGATCTCATTGTTTTTAACCGTCTGCTTAAAAAACAGACTGCCGACTTCCCGCGAAGCAGCACCTATGCCAATGGTGTAAATTTTTAAATTTTGTCTGGCGGCAAGTTCTGCGGCTTTTAATGGCGGTACTTCACCGGCGGTGTTAGCACCATCGGTAAGTAAAATTAAAACCTGCTTCTCTGCAGTTTTTCCATCCAGACGTTTTATGGCTAAACCAATCGCATCTCCAATGGCGGTCATTTTTCCGGCAATGCCGATGAGTGATTCCTGTAACATAATATTGACAGTGTGCGTGTCAAAGGTCAGAGGTGTTTGTAAGTAGGCTTGTTGACCAAATAAAATTAAGCCAATGCGGTCACCTTCGCGGCGCTTTATAAATTCGCCCGCGACCAGTTTAACTGCCTGCAAACGGTTAATGGTTTGACCGCTAATTTCAAAATCTTCGGCAGCCATACTGCCGGATAAATCTACCGCCATCATTAAGTCGCGGCCGCTTACTGGAATATCAACACGCTCACCCAGCCACTGGGGGCGAGCAGCAGCAGTTATTAACGTAAGCCATGCAATAGTTGCTAATATGCTGAGCCATTTATTTTTATTAATAAAGCTCGCGTTATGCTGCACCTGATTAAAGTCATCTAAAAATGGCACGTGTAAAGGCACATCCTGATTTTTTTCGCTGGCGGGTAATATAAAACGCACAACTAAAGGCAAGGGTAGAAAAACAAAAAGCCATGGCCAGATAAATTGTATATTTGAAAACAGCATTAGCGCTGCACCTCTGCAAAATTTCGCGTGCTGGGCAATGACTTTATCCACTGTTCGCACAGGCTTAAAATTTCTGATGCATCAAAATCTGCGTGTTTCATATAAGGGGCTTTTTCTAATAGCAGGGCAAACTCATTATTAAAAACCTGTTCGCTGCCAAGTTGATTGAGTTGTTTAACCCATGGCTCGCCGGTGAGGCTGGCAATGGTTTCGCGGGGTAAATAACTGAGCGCGATACGTCGCAGTAAAGCCGAAATTGCACGAATGAGTTCGAGTGAATTTTGCTGGTTTTTAAATTCTGATTTGATTTTATTGAGTTCATTTAATGCAAATTTTCGATAAGCCATTTTTGCTTTTTGTTTTTTAATCTTTAAAAATAAATAAATTCCTAGTGCACACAAAATAATGAGTAGTGGCAATAACCACCAGCCAAATGCCAGTGGCCACCAGCTAATGGCATCGGGTAAATGTATATCACGCAGGGGTAACTCGTTCATCGTCTGTTACTGCCTATGCCGAGTTTTTGTTGCAATGTCGCCAATGTGTCATCGGCAGTTGAGATGTTTAAAAAATGCATGCCCATTTTTCGACAGGTATTTTGTAGTTGTGCCTGTTGATCTAAAAAACGCTGCTGGTAATTTATGCGCTGTTTTTTATTGTAGGTATTTAAATTAAGCTCGGTTTCACCATTGCTGATTTTATAATTTCCAGCAGGGGGAAGTTGTTGTTCCAGCGGGTCGTGAATTGAAATTAAAATCACGTCTGAGTTGCGACTTAAGCGAGAAATTTGCGACCAGCTTAAATCATCCATATTACGAAAATCACTGATTAAAAAAATTAATGAGCCGGGTTTACTTACCCGCTGTAAACGTGCCAGTGCATCTGCAGCACTTTTTTTGTCATTACCTGATTGCGACTGGTTCCAGCAGGAATGTTGTGCAAGCTGTTTAATAAAATGCAGGCTGGCGGATTTACCCCGTGCAGGGCGCAATTCAATATGTTCGGTTTCAGAGAAAATAATGCCGCCGAGTCGATCGCCGTGATGCGCTGTGCTCCATGCTAACAGCGCAGAAATTTTAGCCGCCAGCACCGATTTAAAATGTTGCTGGGTGCCAAAGAACATCGGCTGTCGATAATCCACCCATAATAAAACCGGACGCTCGCGTTCTTCACGAAATATCTTTGAATGAGCTTTGCCGGTGCGCGCGGTGACTTTCCAGTCCATGGCGCGAATATCATCGCCTGGCTGATACGGGCGCGACTCATCAAATTCCATGCCGCGGCCTTTAAAGGTGGATAGATACTGGCCGTTAAATTGCGCACGAATGCTGGCAGAGTGCAGCGGGAGTTGGCGTGCATCGCGGTTTAAGCCAATTAAAGTTGATTGCTTAATGCGTGCAATATCATCGGCGGCTGTGTCTTTGTTATACATGATGTGTGATTTTATGGAACGGCAATGCGGGCGATTAGTTCATCGATAAACTGATCTTTACTAATGCCTTCGGCTTCTGCTTCAAAGCTTAAAATTATGCGATGACGCAACACATCGTGAGCAACGGCCTGAATATCTTCCGGGCCAGCATAGTCGCGTCCTGCCAGCCATGCATGGGCTCGGGCGCAACGGTCGAGTGCCATAGAGGCGCGCGGAGATGCGCCGTATTCTAACCAGTCGGCAAGTTTCGCATCGTATTTTCCAGGCTCGCGGGTGGCGAGCACTAACTGTAATAAATAATTTTCCAGCTCATCCGACATATAAATGTCGAGGCATTCATTGCGTGCATCAAACAGAACTTGTTGCGACATAGTGGCATCGGGCTTTGCCGGTTCACTTAATCCCTGGCGCGCTTCATTTCGAGTGAGGTGCAAAATCTCCCGTTCGGTTTCAGGGCTCGGGTAGTCGATAAACACGTGCATTAAAAAACGGTCGAGCTGGGCTTCGGGGAGTGGATAAGTGCCTTCCTGCTCAAGCGGGTTCTGGGTTGCCATCACTAAAAATAATTCGGGCAATGGGTAGGTCACAGAGCCAACGGTGATTTGCCTTTCTGCCATGGCTTCCAGTAATGCGGACTGCACCTTGGCCGGTGCACGATTAATTTCATCAGCCAAAATCAGGTTATGAAACAGCGGGCCTTTTTGAAATTGAAATGAGGCATCCTGCGGGCGATATATTTCGGTGCCGGTTAAATCTGCGGGTAATAAATCCGGGGTGAACTGCACGCGGTGAAACTCCGCATCCACCCCTTCACTTAATACTTTTATGGCGCGGGTTTTAGCTAAACCGGGGGCACCCTCAACTAATAGGTGTCCGTCAGCTAAAAGCGCTATAATGAGCCGGTCAACAAGGGTCGATTGACCTAAAATTTGCTGGCTGACATAGCCTCTAAGTTGTGAAATTGCGGTGTGTTGCGACAAAATTGCCTCCCAGTTGGCAGATCATTTAAAGTTATATTTTTGTGTGCGAATATTATCAGTTACGCACCAATAATAAAGACCCTTTTTATTAAAAAAAGTTTAGTCAGTTTGTAAAATATGAAATTAATTAGTCAAATAATATTAAAAATATTGGGGTGGGAATTAGAATCTCAACTCCCTGTAGTCAATAAATATGTGTTAATTGGTTACCCACATACCAGTAACTGGGATTTTATTATAGGCATGCTGGCAAAATGGGCGATGGGAATGCCACTAAACTGGGTAGCAAAGCGCAGTATGTTCTGGGGGCCTTTACGACCGTTGTTTATTGCCATGGGTGGCGTGCCAATTAACCGGCATAAATCATCGGGTTTTATCCAGAAGAGTATTGCACTTTTTCAGTGTCGGAATCATTTTATCCTCGGGCTGATGCCGGAAGGTACGCGCTCAAAAACGGCGGGCTTTAAAACCGGCTTTTATTATATCGCTGATGGTGCCCATGTGCCGATTGCACTTGCTTACCTTGATTATAAGAATAAAAAAATCGGTGTGGGGAAGGTGTTAAATACTAGCGGTGATATTGAGAAAGATTTTGAAATTATCAAAACGTTCTATCAAAATATTGTCGGTTGTAATCCGGAAAATCAAAGTGAACTGGTGCCCATAAAAATGAAAAGTAAAAAATGAAACAATTGATACTGGGCGGTGCACGTTCGGGTAAAAGTCATTATGCAGAGCAGCAGGCAAGTGCAAGCGGTAAAAAGGTTGTTTATATTGCGACGGCTACCGCGGGTGATGAGGAGATGCGACAGCGCATTTCGTTACATCAGCAGCAACGCCCGACACATTGGCAATTACTTGAAGAACCAATAAAGTTGTCCGAAGCATTACTACAGCACGATAATGAAAAACATTGCTTGTTAGTGGATTGCCTGACCCTGTGGTTAAGCAATCAACTAGCTGAAGATGAAGGCTTGATTGAAGAAAGTCAGAAAATTTTAATCGATACAGTTGCGGGCTTAAAGTCGGATGTTTTATTGGTTAGCAATGAGGTTGGGCAGGGCATAGTGCCAGTAAATAAACTGGCGCGAAAATTTATTGATGAGTCCGGGCGCTTGCATCAGCAATTGACAAAAGTTTGCGATCAGCTTGTTTTTTTAACCGCAGGTATTGCGCAGATATTAAAATCCCCTGATTAAATCAGTGATTCACTGAAACAAAATACAAGATAAACAATAAAAAAGATATATGTATGAGTAAGCTAGACTGGTTAGAAAATAATATTAAAACGATTAATGCAGAGCTAATAACGCAGGCACAAAAAAAGCAGAATAGCTTGACTAAACCGCCAGGTTCATTGGGCCGCATGGAAGACATTGCAATACAGTTATCGGCAATGCAAAAGAATAATGAGCCTGAAATTAAAAACATACACATAGCGGTGTTTGCCAGTGACCATGGGATAGCTGAAGAAAACGTCTCAGCTTTTCCGCAGGTTGTGACATTAGAAATGGTGAAAAACTTTGCGCGCGGTGGTGCTGCAATTAGTGTGTTGGCTAAACAGCTTAATGCGAGCCTTGAAGTGATTAATGTCGGCACGGTTAATGAGCATGAAGCAATGGCCGGTGTGGTTGTGCGGCGTGTCGCCGCCGGCACACAAAATTTTAGCAAACAGGCTGCTATGACAATAGCGCAATTACATGCGGCTTTAAATGTGGGAAAGGATGCGGCGCAACGTGCAATAAAAAATTCAACCCAGTTATTTATTGGTGGTGATATGGGGATTGCCAATACGGCTTCGGCTACGGCAATAGCCTGTGCCTTGTTAAATGAAAAAGCTGAAAATATCGCAGGCCCTGGAACCGGTTTAGATGCAGCGGGAGTATCACATAAAGCATCAGTTATTAATGCAAGCCTTAAACTGCACAAAGATAATATGCAATCACCGTTAGAAATATTGCAATATGTGGGCGGGTTTGAAATAGCAGCATTAACCGGGGCATATTTGTTCTGTGCTCAGAATAATTGTCCGATAGTGGTCGATGGTTTTATTAGTAGCGTTGCCGCTTTACTAGCCATTAAAATAAATTCACAGGTAAAACAATGGATGTTTTTCTCCCATGCATCGGCGGAGCCGGGGCATAAAATTATTATGCAGGCAATTGGTGCGAGGCCTATACTTGATATGAATATGCGTTTGGGTGAAGCGAGTGGGGCAGCGATACTAGTGCCGTTAATGCAACTGGCATGTGCACTGCATAATAATATGGCAACCTTTGAGCAGGCAGGTGTGACGGATAAAGATTGACGGCAGAGTGTTGGCTCCCCTCTTAGGAAAAGAGGGGCTGGGGGAGATTTAAAAATTATCAGGTTTACACAGTATAAAATTGTGTAGCAATTTATACGTTTTAATTTTCCCTCAGTGTTACCATCTATACACAAGTCGTAGCTGATGGCTTATTACATTACATACACTCCCGTTTTTCTAAGTGGGAGATAAGGTCCTCGCATCAAAAATATACGAAGCATACTGTCACCATGGCTATAAACTCAGTTCCAGACACAGAAAAACAAACCCGCATTGACTTACTTCGCCACGGAGAAACAACTGCCGGCCGCTGCCTTTTAGGTTCAACCGATGCTTTACTTAGTGATAGCGGTTGGCAACAAATGCACGCAGCCGTTAAAAATAAAAATTACCAGCGAATTATTAGCTCCCCATTAAAACGCTGCGCAGAATTTTCAAAGCAACTATCGAAAGAAAATAACCTGCCCTTATCGATAGAAGATGATTTACGAGAAATTCATTTTGGAGACTGGGAAGCTAAACCCATAAATGAAATTTGGGAATCGCAACAGGTGTTACTGTCGGCTTTTTGGGATGATCCAGTAAATAACGCGCCGCCAAATGCTGAACGGTTAATCGATTTTGAAGTGCGTGTTAATGTGGCATTTAATAAAATAAAAAATGACTATAAAGGTGATAATATTTTAATGATTATTCATGGAGGCGTTATCCGACAGATTTTATCTAATATTTTGTCTGTGCCATTTAAAACTGCGCAACAATTCAACATAGATTACGCCAGTACCAGCAGGCTGAATTGTTTTGACGAATCGATAAATATTGAATTTATTAATCAACAGATTACATTGAGTTAACAATGCAGGCTTTTATTATTGCGCTACAGTTTTTAACCCGCATACCGGTTAATTTTAATGTTGACTGGAATGATAAAAATGTCGCGGCTTCAGTTTTATGGTATCCGGTTGTAGGGGCATTAATTGCTGGCTTGTTAGTACTATTGGCAATGCTATTAAATGCACGAGTAGATGCAATGTTAAGTGCTGCATTATTGTTAAGTGTGTGGGTTATGATAACCGGTGGCTTGCATCTCGATGGTTTGGCGGATACTGCGGATGCCTGGGTGGGCAGTCACGAAAATAAACAACGCGCGTTAGAAATAATGAAAGATCCCGCGGCGGGGCCAATCGCGGTGACAGTGTTGTTGTTAGTGTTATTGATTAAGTTTTCAGCTCTATACAGTTTATTGAAGCTGGAAAATTACGGATTACTTTTTATGCCCGTAGTGATTGGTCGTTGTGTTCCGATGATTTTATTTTTAACCACGCCCTATGTTCGTGAGCAAGGTTTGGGCAGTATTATGGCAAGTCATTTGCCACGAAATTTTGCACTTGCTGTGTTATTTCTGGTTAGTTTATTTGTTGTTTTGGCATTGGGTTTTATCAATGGTGTTTTGTTAATCGTTATTACATTGCTGGCGCTTGGAGGGCTTCGGTTTTTAATGCTCAAGCAGATTGGCGGTATGACCGGCGATACGATTGGCGCGTCGATTGAAATAATTGAGATGATGGTATTATGCGTTATTGTTTTTATGTTTATAAATTAATTCACTGCTGTCCCGTTAACTTTTTAAAGAAGAGCAGTTAAGCCCTTAATGCCAAGCTATGAAATAATTTTCAAAAATCTGGACATGAAATTTAACTTCATTACTCTGTCATACCTGCGAAGACAGGTATCCAGTGTCTGTCGGTCTTTCAGAGCCACTAGATTATAAAGTGCATCCTTGCACTTTACCCTACGGGCCATGCAAAGCATGTTTAAATTTGATCCAATCAAATTTATCCTGCCTTCGCAGGAATGACGGCGCTATTTAGGTTAACGGGACAGCAATGATTCAATTTATCTAAAATATTTCCCCAGCCACCTTCATGGTTTCTGCGCGTTTCTTCATTTAAAAATTTAATATGGGTTAATTCAACTAAAGTTTGTTGTGGACTCACTTCTGTAAAAACTAATGTTACGGTACTGTCATCGGTAGACACCGGTGATACCCAGCTAAACACCAGCTTACTAAAGCGCGTAATCTCAAGATACTTTCCGGTGTGCGGGATTTTATCGTCACCCACGTGCATTACAATCGTAAAGCTACCGCCTTCAACCGCATCGTTTTCAACCTGTGGGGAAGGCATGCCGGGCATAGGTAAAATAAATTTTGCTAAAGTCTCCGGATCTAGCCATGCCTCGAATACGGTTTGTATGGGCGCACTTATTTGTTTGTTCAGATTTACACTTAAATCAGTCATTGTTGCCATCTCCTTTTTGAAGTATTTCATCGAGTTTGTCCAGACGTAGCCCCCAGATAGATTTGAGTTGTTTTATCCAGTTTTCTATATGTTTAACTTTGCTTAAGTCGGCGTTAATCCAGTGGGTGCGGCCTATATTTTTACGTGTAACTAATCCGGCTTTTTCCAGTACCTTTATGTGCTTGGAAATGGCATTTAAAGACATATCATAATATTTGGCCAAATCAGTCACTCGACTCTGACCGTGTTGGCAGAGGTGAGTTAATAGTGATCGGCGCGTGTTGTCACTTAACGCTTTAAGTAATTCTGAAAGCAGTATGTCTTTTTTATGTTCAACCATAAAGTTGAGTATAATGACAGGGAATTAATTGTCAACCGAAAGGTTGAATAATATTTCAATTAAATATTAATGATTAATAAGAAGGAGATGAGTGGGTGTGTAGAAAAGCGGCGTTTTAAATATTCAATTGAGTTGGTTTAAAAGCGCATCTATATCAATTTGTTCTTCAATACAGGTCGCAAGCCGGTCAATTTCTTTTTCCTGCAGAGCAAAATAATCCGGTGATTCGGGTTGCTGTAAACCAGCCCATTGCAATAACGTATCACAGGCGGCCTGTTCATTAAACAGGCCGTGAAAATAGGTGCCCATTATTTGTTGATCGCGGGAAACTGCACCATCAGGTTTTTTGTTTAAAGCATTCGGTGTAATCGCGGGTGTTTCTAACGCTGGACCTTCACTGACGCCTGCATGTATTTCATAACCTGAAACTGGGCACTGATTTAACCAAAGTTTTCCCGTGTTATTTTGTAACTGCTTAGACTGCTGAAGAGTGGTTTCAAAATCCAGCAATGAAAAACCTTCACTGCTTCCAGCGGGGCCTTCAATTGCTAATGGGTCATGAATGTGATTGCCCAGCATTTGAAAGCCACCACAAATACCAATAAGTTTTCCGCCATAGCGACAATGTTTTTGCAGGTATTCGGCCCAATGATTTTGCTTTAAATACTCAAGGTCAGCACGAACACTCTTGCTGCCCGGTAGAAGCACTAAATCAGCAGGGGGAATTTTGGTGTTGTGGGGAATATATTGAAAATTGACCTGCGGGTGTAAGCGCAGCGGGTCGAAGTCGGTGTGATTGCTGATGCGAGGTAATACGGGAACAATCACATTTAATGAGGTGTTTTGTTTTTTAATTGAATGATGATTAATCGCATCTTCGGCTTCTAAATGTAAACCGTGTAAAAAAGGTAAAACGCCCAGCACGGGTTTTTTTGTGCGCTCTTCAAGCCATTCAAGCCCAGAAGTTAATAAAGAAATATCACCACGAAACCGGTTAATCACAAAACCTTTAATACGATTTTGTTCTGAAGACGATAAGCAATCTAAAGTACCAATTAAGTGTGCAAACACGCCACCTCGATCAATATCTGCAACTAATAAAACCGGGCAATCTACGGCTTCTGCAAATCCCATATTGGCGATATCCCGGTCGCGTAAATTTATTTCAGCTGGGCTGCCAGCGCCTTCAACTAAAATTACATCATACTGCTGTTTTAAACGTGCATAAGACTCTAGCACTGCATCCATCGCCGTTTTTTTATAATCATGAAATGTTGCCGCATCCATATCCTGCAACGCTTTGCCATGAATAATCACTTGAGCGCCAGTATCCGTGTTGGGTTTTAATAAAACCGGGTTCATGTCCGTGTGGGGTTCAATTCCACATGCCTGGGCTTGTACTGCCTGTGCTCTGCCAATCTCACCACCGTCAGAAGTGACCGCACTATTCAATGCCATGTTTTGTGGTTTGAATGGGGCAACGCGAATACCGCGATTTTTTAGTACGCGACATAGTCCAGCAACCAATGTGGTTTTTCCGGCGTCAGAAGTTGTGCCTTGTATCATTAGTGTGCGTGAAGTCATGGTATTATTTGTATTGAAATTTTAGTGAATAATATTATTTGATGAGAGAGGGCAATGATTTCGAGGTTACCATTCATTAATTGACATTAATAGTAGAAAAATAAAATCTATTTTATAGAGAATGGAAAGTCGCCAGGATGAGATTCACTAAGATGAAAGGCAGTAACGTTTAACTAACGAAGCAGAAAGTTTAAATAGATGAGACACCCATGAACCGAATAATATATTTTCTTTTAATTATTTCATTTAACTCATCTGCTGTGCAGGTGACAGACGATGAAGGCAGCATATTTGAGTTTTCTCAGCCAGTAAAACGCATTATTAGTTTAGCGCCACATGCTACCGAATTATTGTTTGCGGCGGGCGCATCTGATCAGGTTGTTGGTACGGTAAGCTATAGTGATTTCCCTGATGCAGCAAAAAAAATTCCTGTTATTGGCGGGTATAATCGAGTTGATATCGAAGCGATAATGTCAAAGAATCCGGATTTAATTGTGGCGTGGAGTGGTGGGAATTCATTAGATCAAATCAGTAAATTAAAATCATTGGGATTTAAAGTTTTTATTAGTGAGCCTAAACAGTTTATCGATGTGGCAGAAAATATTCGCAGTATGGGGCAGTTTATGGCTACACAGAAAATTGCCGAACAGGAGGCGCTAAATTTTTTAAATGAACTTGCGCAGCTTAAAAAAGATTACCCTCCGTCTGAGAGTGTGACAGTTTTTTATCAAGTATGGAATGAGCCGTTAATGACCATTAGTGATGACCACCTGATAGGGCAGGTGATTAAGTTTTGTAGTGGTAAAAATGTGTTTGGTTCATTAACTGCTATTGCACCAAGGGTTAGTATTGAAGCGGTAATAGAAAAAAATCCTGATGTGATAATTGCGGGTATGACGAAAGATCGGCAGCAGTGGTTAACGTCATGGGATAAGTGGTCAGTGATTAAAGCGGTTAAGAAAAAACAGGTATATCCCATTGATGCGTCATTAGTGATTCGACAAACACCGAGAATTTTATTAGGAACACGTAAAGTGTGTGAGATTTTAAACTCAGTTAGAGTTAAAAATTAAAAATAAATTAGATGTGAAAGTGTAATTGATCGGCTTAATACTCCACGCCTTTTTGTGCGCGTACGCCAGCCTTGTAAGCGTGTTTATGTAATTTCATTTCAGTAACCGTATCAGCTATTTCAATGAGCTGTGAAATTTCACCGCGACCCGTTACCACAACATGTTGCATCGGTGGCCGGTTTTTTAGGTCAGGCAAGATTTTTTCTATATCCAGTAGTTTGCTTTTTAGCGCGATATTTAATTCATCTAATAAAATAAAATCAATGCTTTCATCATTTAACATTATTGCGGCCATTTCCCATGCAGTCTCGGCTACTTTTTTGTCGCGCTGCATATCCTGTGTTTCCCAGGTAAAGCCTTCCCCCATTACGTGATAACTAACTTGCGGAAATTGTCGAAAAAATTTTTCTTCACCGGTCGAGCCGCTGCCTTTAATAAACTGAATAACCCCGACTTTCATATCGTGACCTAATGCGCGCGCTACCATACCGAAACCCGAAGAGCTTTTTCCTTTTCCACTACCAATATGCACTAACAACACGCCACGATCTTCATCTGCACGCGCAATGCTTTTGTCGATGATTTCTTTTTTACGCTGCATACGTTTTTTATGATTTTCTTCGTGAGTTGAGTCTGTCATGTTTGTTTCCAGATTAGTGACGAGTGAGTTTGTAAACAACTGGCAGGGTATGTTCCATGCTGTCGCCATTTAATGCTTTAGCAAGATCTTCATTGGCGTTGATTTGTTTCAATGCTTTAATAGCAGCATCATCTAATATTTTAAAGCCAGAACTTTTGTTGATGTGGATGTTGTTGATTTCTCCCTGGCTATTAATGCTAAAGGCCAATAGCACCGAGCCTTGACGGTTTTTACGACGGGCAGGTTTTGGGTAATAAAAATATTTACTGAGTTCGTTATTTAAAAGGGCTTTTATTTTTTCAGTGTTATCTTCTTTCACAGGTTTTTTGTTTTCGGATGTTACTGTGCTTTTTATATTGTTGGCAGTACTTATCGGCCTGTTGTCCACAGTGTTAAGCAATGCAATATGTTGAGGTTTTATTGTGGGGGAATTGAGTTTTGTTAACGGAACTAAATTTTCCTTTACAGGTTCTATTTTAATGATTGTAGTTGAGGCTGTTTTTTTAGATATATTTGGAAGTGGCTTGCTGATAACCGTGTTTTCTGTGGAACTCGTTTTGGCAAGTAAATCAACTTTAAGTGCTGAGCTTCCCTGCTCATGACTATCATTAATATTAAAAATCCAGTCACCCTGTAAACCAAACACAACAGCATGGACTAAAGCAGACAGTAGAATGAATGCAAAGAGTCCGGATTTCATAATTTACATTGTATACACAAGGTTAACAAAGAAGTTTCTATCGAGGGTATTATAATTAGCTCCCCCGAATGTTTTGTTAACGGCGTATTCTTTGTCGAGAATGTTATTCAGTTGAACGGCCAGTTTAAACTGTGATGTGAAGTTGTAGTTAACACTTAAATCGACCACACCATAACCAGCTGTTGAGACGCTGTTGTCAGAGTTTTGATAGCGTTTGCTCTGTGCAAGTAATGCGACGCCAACATTGTAATGCCCGATGTTACGATCAACAGTAATACTTAAGGTTTCTTTTGCGCGGGCAACTAATTGCTTGCCATTGTTGTCGCCAGACTTATTGACTGGATCAGTGTATGACAGTGAGGTATTTATATTCCATTGCAGCAGGCGGGTGCTGGAGACTAATTCAGCGCCAGTGATTTGTGACTTGTCGATATTATTGGCTAAAAATATCGTGCTGTCGTATGAAATTAAGTTATCAATATTGGTTTGATAAACATTAAATGACCAGTTGCCACTGTTATATTTTCCACGAATTCCAATTTCAAAACTTTCAGATTCTTCTGGTACCAATGTTGGTACTCCGAAGAATGGAAAATATAGTTCATTGAAAGTGGGCGCTTTGAAGGCGGTGCCATAAGAAACAAAAGTTTGAATGTTGTCGCTAATCGGCATACCAAAAGCAATGCTGCCGGTGTTGTGTGTATTAAACTGTTCGTTGTCATCGCGACGCAAATTTAATTCAATATCCATGCTATTAAATTGTGCATTCCAGGCTGCAAAAATACCGATGTTATCGCGGGTTTCAGGTGTGCCTGCTGGATATGCAGATGTGCTGACATCGTCTTCAGCGTAGTCCACGCCTAATACAATTAGCTGATCATCGGTGATTTGCAGGTTATTGATAAAAGCAGCATCGTCGCGCTTTGTATTGAACGAGCCATTATCTGCGCCTTCCCAAAAGCTATCGTTTAAATCGCGAGAAGTACCAATTTGCAGTTGAGCATCCCACATGCCTTCAGGCGTTATGTGTAATGTATTGCTAAAAGTTTGTTGAGTGAAATCTGTGCTGCAATCATCTGAGCTGATAAAAGAGCTGTTGAAACAGTTGTCATATAATGTGTTGCCCTGCGCATTCATAAATGAAGATTTAAATGCAAAGCTGGAATTAAATTGATAATCAAAGCTCGCACTAACTGAATCATTTGTGTAGCCATCATCATCGTTAGGCGTTGTGTGAACAATGGCATCAATGCCATCGGTTTTAAAACTGCTGGCGGTTAAATTAAAGTTGGCTTTATCGGTGGCACCCGAAAAGCTGGCAGAAAGCTCTTTGCTGTTATTGCTGCCAAGGCCAACATTGGCAGATGCGGATGGCTTGCTGCTACCCTTGCGTGTAAATATTTGAATGACACCGCCAATAGCTTCTGAGCCATAAACACTAGAGCGTGGGCCGCGCACAATTTCAATGCGCTCGATCTGGTCGAGGGGAATATGCTGTAGCGAGGTTGAGCCTGCGGTTGCGGAATAAAGTTTTATGCCATCAATTAACGTTAACAGGTGACTAGAGTTAGTGCCGCGCATAAATGATGATGTATTTTTACCATAGGTGCCGGAGGGTCTTATGTCTAAGCCAGCGACTCGACTAAGTAATGCAGGTAAATCTTGTGCTGTTGATTTTTCAATATCATCGCGAGTGATAACGGTTGCGGATGAAAGTGTTTCATCTACGTTTTGTGAATAACGGTTTGCAGTTACGATGACTTCATTTAAATTTTGGTCATCGCTGGTGGTTTCTTCAGCAAACAGGTTGAAGCTGCTCAGGCAGGCTGTTATGCAAGCCGAGCTTATGAATAGGGTTTTCGAAAGGGATTTGTACACAGTAATTCTCCGTAGCACCGCCCGTGCTTTATGGGTTTATGGAGAATAGTTTGGGATGAAATACTTCCGAGAAGATACCGCATCCGCTAACTACCCTCCGTAGTAAATCAGAATGTTGTCAGGCCGGTCTCCGGGCTTACGTATTTATTCGATCGCCTTCCCATGTGGTTGACACACAGTGGCTGCGGATATTGAAACCGCCTGTTCGAGTTTAAACGCTTACCGTTGCGGGGGCAGCGCTGGACTTTAACCAGCTTCCCGTTTCACTCTTAACGATGGTTAAAAAGTTAAAAGCACCTGAAACAATTGAGGCGCGAACTTTAGATCTGATGGGGTGTTCTGTCAAGTAAATGCTTAAAAAAAGACCAGTGGATTAACCTGTGTCAAAGTTGGGTTAAGTGGTATTTTAATTACGCCGGCGTGTAAAAAAATTCACCGTTGTTTTTTATGATGGAAATCGGGTGCTGAAATAATTCACTCAGATTTTGCGTAGTTAAGAGTTCTTCGGCGGGGCCACTGAGTATTTTTGTGTCGTCATATAGAAATAAAAGATGCGTGCAAAAGCGTGCGGCTAAATTAATATCATGCAAACTCATTAATATAATACGTTGCTGTTCATATGCGTATTGGCAAAGGTTTTGCAATATATTAATCTGGTAATGCAGATCAAGGTGACTGTTAGGCTCATCGAGTAAAAAAATATTGGGGTCTTGCGTGAGTAAAGTGGCGATCGAAACTCGCTGGCGTTCACCGCCGGAGAGTTCATCAATTTGCCGTTTTTCAAAATCCTGCATTTCAACCAGTTGTAATGCCTGCTCGGCTTTTTTATAATCGGTTTTACTTTCCCATTGCCAACTTTCAATATGGGGGTGGCGGCCGCTGACAACGGTATCGAGCACATTACAGGGGAAGGCATCTTCCACATGTTGCAGTAACAGTCCCAACTTTTGAGCCACGAGTTTTCGAGGTAGCTGGGTAATGTCAGTATCATCTAATAGAATTTGTCCGGCTTGTGCGGGTCGCAGGCCTGCGATGGTATGTAGTAAAGTGGTTTTACCTGTGCCGTTGCGGCCTAACACACCCCAGGTTTGTGCGGGGCGTAAACTTAAATTTAAATCTTCGCAGATTTTTTTCTGGCCGATTTTTATGTTTAAATTTTTAATATCCAGTTTAGTCATATTGTTTGCCCGCCATCGAACGATTAAGCAAAAATATAAAAAAAGGCACGCCAAGAAATGCAGTAATAACGCCAACCGGAAGTTGTTGCGGTGCAATAATCACGCGCGCAATGGTATCTGAAATCACCAGTAAACTGCCGCCCAGTAACACCGCGGCCGGAATTAACACGCGGTGATCGCTACCAATAATAAGGCGTATCATGTGGGGCACAATTAAGCCCACAAAACCTACGCTGCCAGCTTGAGTTACCGCAAACGCGGTGAGTGCGGAGGCCAGCAAAAATAAACTAATGCGCAGTGGTTTAACCGCTACACCTAATGCACCCGCCTGTAATTCACCGCGGGCTAAAATATTTAATGGTCGCGCTAGTGAAAAACTAATGAGCACACCTAACACGAGAGCAATTAATCCGCTGATGTCGGGGCTGATGTTGCTGATGTCTCCCATTAACCAGAACAGCATTCCGCGTAAAGGTTCGTCGGGGCTGATTGATAAAATAAAATTAATCGCAGCGCCCCAGCCAGCTGCAATAACAACACCAGTGAGCAATAAGCGCGTGGGATTCCAGTGGCCTTTGCCGTGGGCTAATCCAAACACCAGCAAAATTGAAAGTAATGCGCCGCCAAAAGCACTGCCAGAAACCCAGCCTCCTGCCAACCCGGCCGACATGGCTAACAGTGCGGCAACAGAGGCGCCACCGGAAACCCCTAAAATGTAAGGGTCGGCGAGTGGATTGCGTAATAAAACCTGCATCAGCACACCCGCCAGCGATAGCAGCCCGCCGGTAACAAATGCAATATAGGCGCGGGGGGCGCGTAACTCCCAGATAACCGTTTGTGCAATGCTGTTATGATTAGAGAATAATGCAGTATTAATTTGTGGCAAAGAAAATGTAATGCTGCCCACAGAAAATGCAAATGCAAAGCTGAATAAACAGAGTAGAAAAAGTGCAGATAAAAGTATGAGTGGTTGGCGCATGAAAATAATTCTAGTTTGTACAGCGTTTGAGTATACCTAACTTTTTAATAAACAGTTAAAGGAAAAAATTATGGGCTTTCGACTTTCAAAAATTTATACCCGTAAAGGTGATAGTGGAACCACTGGCATGGCTGATGGTAGCCGCCTGGCAAAAGATAGTTTACGCATGCACGCCATTGGTGATGTGGATGAGTTGAACAGTATGTTAGGTGTTGTTATTAAAAAAACACCGGCATCAGAAATAAGAGAAAACATGATTACGATTCAACATGACCTGTTTAATCTGGGTGGTCAGTTAGCGATGCCGGATTATGCAATGTTAAATCAATCGCGCATCGACTGGTTGGAAACGACGTTAGATGAAATGAATGAACCGTTGACCCCACTTAAGGAATTCATTTTACCCGGTGGTACAGAGGCCTCGTGCTTTAGTCATATGGCGCGCACTATTTGCCGTCGAGCTGAACGCTCACTGGTGTCATTAAATACGCAGGCTGAAATTGCGAATGTGTTATTGGCTTATATTAATCGCCTGTCTGACTGGTTGTTCGTGGCGGGTAGAAGTTTGAATAAGCTGGAAAAAGAAGCTGAAGTGTACTGGGAATCAGACAGAATAAAAGCTGAATCTGACCAATGATGAGAAATTGACCTACAATTAAAGTTTAAAGTGTTTAAATTTTAATTGTAGGTGAAAGTCTGAAAAAGGCTGCTCCAAATGACGGTGTTCCTGGTTAATGACTAAAAAAGCATATCTATTGAGTTTTGTTGTTCTGTGCTTAATTGCAAGTGGCATACTTTATTATATTGGTATGGTTTCAAGAACGCTCTATCTTGAATCTGAAATAGTTATTTTAGAGCTTCAAAAAAAGCATAAATCAGTTGCCGCGATGGAGGCAGCAGCGAGAAAGCGTTCTTTTTTACTGGTTAAAATGTTTAATGAAAAAGATGTGTTTGTAAGAGATGAGCTTTATCAGGAGTTAGATAAGCAGGCTTATACATTTATTAGAAATAGAGATGCATTTTTAACTACGCATTTAAATACAGAAGAAGAGAGAGAGTTTAGAGATATATTAAACCTGATAATAATTGCAGAAGATAGGGATACCAAAGCAGCTGACTTAATGATGGCTGAGAACATGGCTGAAGCAGGCGTTATGTTGTTTAGTGAAGCTATGCCTCGATTGCATAAAATAATTGATAAGTTCGTATTTCTACTGAGTGTTGTAGATCAGGATAGTCAAACTGAACTGATTAAGTTAAGGCGTCAAATTAAGCATAATTTATATGCCATTTTTTCTATTACTACATTTTTCTTAATTGTGTCTTCAGCACTATTATATATTATGTATAAACGCATGAAAAAAGGTGCCGATTTACTCACCGATAGCGAAGCGTTAAAAGATAGTATTTTAGATACTGCGATGGATGCGATATTAAGTGTCGATAAAAAAGGCATTGTTAGCCAGTTTAATAAAAGCGCAGAAAATATGTTTGATTATCAAGCGAGTGAAATCATCGGAGAGTCAATAGAGACAATTTTATTAGAAGACTTTAAAGAAAAAGTTGATGAACTACAGATTGCAGAAATAAGAGATGAAAGCAAATCACTATCAGGAATAAGTCATGAGGTGACAGGAATAAATAGAAATGGTGGTGTATTGCCTTTACAAATATCTATGTCTGATACGGGTATGGACGGTGCAACCCAGTTCAGTTTGATTGTTAGAAATTTGACACAAATAAAAGAATCTGAAGAGGCGCTAAAGCAACGTACTCAGGAATTAGAATTTGCCAATACTAAATACAAACAACTGAGTGAAACAGACCCATTAACGCAAATTTCGAATCGTCGTGTTTATGAAGAAAGGGTAAACACCGAAATAAATACAGCAAAACGCTCGGGTGCATCGTTGTCACTGTTGATGATAGATGTAGATTTTTTTAAAAAATATAATGATAACTATGGGCATGATAGTGGTGATGTTGCCCTGATTCGGGTTGCAAAAATAATTGTAGAATCTCTGCCGCGAAGCACAGATCTGGCCGTGCGGTTTGGCGGCGAAGAGTTTCTGGTGCTAATGCCATTAACAGATGCAGAAGGTGCTTATACCGTTGCAGAGCGCATTCGGTTAAATATAAAATCACTGGCTATTGCGCATTCACATTCTGATGTTTCACCTGTATTAACAGTAAGCATTGGCCTGGCATCACTTAAGGGTGAGAGCTTAAATGAAGTAGATCTTTTGAAGCAAGCCGATAATGCGCTGTATGCAGCAAAAGATGCAGGGCGTAATCGCTGCGAAATTTATACTGAAAAGACCACGCTCTAAATTTTAGCATTCGCTAAAATGTTTTACGATCTGTAAAATTAAGTTTAAATATAAAATAAAACCTGATATGAAATCACATGATTATTTGTATAAAAGTCATGTTATATTATTTCTTTTTAAGTGAAAATATTATGCGCATTGGTATCGACTTAGGCGGCTCAAAAATAGAAGGCATTGCCTTAGCGGATGACGGGCACGAGCTTTTTCGGCATCGAGTTGAAACGCCGGCGGGTAATTATGCTGGCACATTAAAGGCTATTGTGAATTTAATTCAGCAGATAGAAATCACGCTTTCGCAAACGGGTAGTATTGGCATAGGCACACCGGGGGCATTGTCACCGGTGACCGGGCTGTTACGAAATTCGAATTCGGTTTGCATGAATGGTCAGCCGGTTAAGCAGGATTTAGAAAAGTTATTGGGTCGAGAAATTCGCATGAGTAATGATGCCAATTGCTTTGCTTTATCTGAGGCTACTGATGGTGCCGCAAAAAATGCAGCGGTGGTTTTTGGGGTGATTATTGGTACAGGTACTGGTGCGGGTATCATTATTAATGGTCGTGTTTTAAATGGGCCGAATGCAATTGCTGGGGAATGGGGGCATAACCCTTTACCCTGGCCGCAGAAAAATGAATTACCCGGCCCTGATTGTTATTGTGGCAAGCAAGGGTGTTTGGAAACTTTTTTATCGGGCCCGGGGTTATCCCATGATTTTGCGCAGCATTATGCAAAAAAATTAACCGCAGTTGAAATATCCGCGTTAGCCGTTCAGGGCGATGCACAGGCAAATAGCTGTTTGCAGCGCTATGAAAACAGGCTGGCGCGGGGCTTGTCGCATGTGATTAATATTTTAGATCCAGATGTTATTGTGCTTGGCGGCGGCATGTCGAATCTACAGAGGCTATATGAAAATGTGCCTGAATTATTATCCGCATATGTTTTTTCAGATAATGTGAATACACGTCTGGTGCCGCCAATGTATGGCGATTCTAGCGGGGTCAGGGGCGCTGCGTGGTTGTGGAATGAGCTGCGGGATAGTTAATCTGCATTTTTCTGCGTCGAGACTTTAGCGTTAAAAAACGTTAAAATAACCATATTCAAAATAGTATTGAGATAATCCAATGAATAACCCTTTTCAGGAGCAGTTGCTTAAGGCCGGTGTGGTTAATAAGCAGCAGGTGCAAAAAGCTCAGCAAGACAAAAATAAAAAGAAAAAACAGCAGCATAATAATAAAAAGATTAAGCCGGTAAATGAAGCTGCGCTTAAAGCTAAAAAACTCGCCAGCGAAAAAGCCGAGCGTGATCGTGAATTAAATAAGCGTCGCGAAGATCAGGCGCGGGGCAAAGCATTGTCGGCTGAAATTAATCAGTTGATAAAAGATAACATGATTGTACGTGATGATAAGTGTGATATTGCTTACAACTTTGAACACCAGAAAAAAGTTAAGAAAATTTATATCAATGAAGATATGAAACAGAAAATTGTTAAAGGTAAATTAGGTATTGCACGTATTGAAGGTGTGTATGAGCTGGTGCCTTTGTCGGTGGCTGAAAAAATTAAGCAGCGTAATGAGAAGCGTGTGGTGATTTTTGAAGCAGAAGAAAAGTCAAAAGATGAAGATGATCCGTATGCGGATTATGAAGTGCCAGATGATTTAATCTGGTAGTCTTTTTCCGTTTTATAAAAACGTAAATTCATAACTCACCATATCTTCCCCGGGGTCTTTGATTTCTAAATTGATATTCACCGATACATCCGGTTGCATTTTAGAAATTTGATCTTCAGGTATGGCTAAATATTCCAGCGCACTAAAACGGCGTCCTGCAATTGTTTTTCCTCGAATGTCTTCGAAGCGTAGCTCAATAATGGGGTAATCCTGTGCAAAATCTGCATGATTAATGATGCTGGCAGAAACCATTAGCGCATTACTTACATTGGGGTGCGAAAAAATATTTTTGCTATTGAGTGCAATCAGATTTAAGTCTTTGGGCGGTGGCAATGTACAGTTTGCCTGCTGGCACACCAGATTTAGCCATGGGCGTAGTTCTGCTATTTTCACCAGATTGTTGCGGTTGTAATATGCGTATTGAAAAAGGATTCCGGCAATTCCCGCCAGAATTGCAAGGCTTAAAAATAATGTTCCGATAAAGCCAAAACGTTTTTTGCCCTTTCTGGATTCAGCGCGTAATTCGGGTGGAATAACATCGGCGACAATGTGACTGGTTTCAATGGCTGAAAGACTTTCTTCGATGCTCGTGGGGTTGTTGTCTGCGGTTTCGTCTGTGCTAGATTGAAAACGGCTGGTGCTATAGGGGTTGTCTGCAGTGAAAATGGCTAAACAGTGACCGCATCGAACTTGTCCATCAGATTGTTCGAGTTGTGCGTCGCTGATTCTAAATACAGTATTACAATGTGGGCATTCTGTTTGCATTTTTCTGGTTTGTTTTTAAGTGGTTATTTTCTGGTTGTGTAGAAATCCTGTCATTCCTGCGAAGGCAGGAATCTAGTGACTTTGGTTGTTCGATAGACACTGGATACCTGTCGTAGCAGATATGACGGCTTTTAATTTATTTCTTTCGCCCCGTCACTCGTATCCAGTCTTCTTTCACCGCAATCGGATCAAGTTCAAACCACGGTGAATACGCTGCAATAATTTTTTCAGACTGGGTTTGTAAAATGCCAGATAAAACTATATCGCCGCCGGCTTTGCAACAGGCTGCCAGTTGCTCAGCCAGCTCGGTTAATGGCCCGGCTAAAATATTAGCTAATACCATATCATAATTTCCCGCGGGCTGAATAGCAGGCAAGTCGGCGGGCAAAAAACAATTAAGTTTTTCAGCGACATTATTTTCCGCTGAAGTATTTGCAAGTGCATTGTCATTAGTGGCGAGTATGGCCTGTGGATCAATATCTGTACCATCGCAATGCTGTGCACCGAGTAGCAGTGCGGCAATTGCAAGTACACCGGAGCCACAGCCGAAATCTAATACCTGTTTGTTTTTTACATCAGCAGCATCCAGCCACTCTAAACACAGTGCAGTTGTGGGATGAGTGCCAGTGCCGAATGCTAAACCCGGGTCGAGCATTAAATTAATTGCATCGGGGTTCGGTGGTGGTAAATGTTTTGGGCAAACCCATAAACGTTCGCCGAACTGCATGGGTTTGTAATCTTCCATCCAGGCTCGAATCCAGTCTTTGTCTTCGAGGGCTTCTATTTTTATTGAGGTTTGTTCGCCGAGCCTGGATTTGATTTGGGTTTTTAACGATTCGGTATTGATATCCGCTTCGAATAAACCGGTGAGAATAATATTTTCCCATAATGGGGTTTCACCGGGCAGGGGTTCTAAAACCGGTTTGTCTTCGGCATCTTTGCTGGTAACACAAAGCGCACCGGCTTCGAGTAGCGCGGTTTCAGCTTTGTCGTTACCTGCTTTATCAGTTTGCAGTATTAATTGAATCCAGGGCATTTTGATTTGACGCAGAGGCACAGAGTTTATTTTTAAAAATTAACGCTGTTTTTCTCTGTGCCTTTGTATCTCTGTGTCAAAGTTTTAAAACGAAATGTTTTTATGACATTCCCAGTTTCTTTTCAAGGTAATGAATGTTGGCGCCACCGGCCTGAAAATTTGCATCTTGCATAATGCTCATTTGCAGTTTTGTGCTGGTGTTAATGCCATCGATTACCATTTCAGATAGTGCACCCTGCATGCGGGCAATCGCAACTTCGCGGGTATCGCCGTGGCAAATTAATTTACCTATCATTGAATCGTAATGCGGTGGTACTCGATAGCCCGCATAAATATGCGACTCGACTCGCACACCCGGACCACCCGGTGGATGATAGCGGGTAATTAAGCCCGGAGACGGTATAAAGGTTTTATGGTGCTCGGCATTAATACGACATTCAATCGCGTGGCCATTTATCTTTATATCTTCCTGTTTTAAACGTAATGGCTCGCCTGCTGCAATGTAAAGCTGTTCTTTTACAATGTCGACGCCGGTAATCATTTCGGTTACCGGATGCTCTACCTGCACGCGGGTATTCATTTCAATGAAATAAAATTCACCATCTTCAAATAAAAATTCGAAGGTGCCTGCGCCGCGGTAATTCATCTCTAAGCAGGCATTAACACATACACCACCGATTTGCTCGCGCAGCGCTTCGGTAATACCGGGCGCGGGTGCTTCTTCAACTACTTTCTGATTGCGGCGTTGCATTGAGCAATCGCGCTCTCCTAAATGAACAGCGTGACCCTGACCATCAGATAGCACCTGAATTTCCACATGACGCGGGTGCTCCAGATACTTTTCCATATATACTTTATCGTTACCAAACGCGGCAGCCGCTTCGGCTTTGGTGAGTGAAATGGAATTGAGTAATGCGCTTTCGGTGTGCACAACCCGCATGCCACGTCCACCACCACCACCGGAGGCTTTAATAATAATCGGGTAGCCGATTTCTTTGGCGATGCGCAGGTTTTCTTCTTTATTGTCTTCGTCGATTACGCCATCAGAGCCAGGTACACAGGGTACACCGGCTTTCTGCATGGCTTCAATTGCGGCCACTTTATCGCCCATGGTGCGAATCGATTCAGCGGTGGGGCCGATAAAAATAAATCCACTGTCTTCAACGCGTTCTGCAAAGTCAGCGTTTTCAGACAGAAAGCCGTAACCGGGATGGATTGCCATCGCATCGGTGACTTCGGCTGCACTGATAATCGCCGGTATATTTAAATAACTCTGATCGGACGGGGGCGGGCCAATACAGACCGATTCGTCCGCAAGGCGTACGTGTTTCAAATCACGGTCAGCATCAGAATGAATGGCAACAGTTTTAATTCCCATCTCACGACAGGCGCGAAGTATACGCAGGGCGATTTCGCCCCGGTTAGCTATAACTACTTTTTCTATCATGATATCGGACTATTCAATAATAAAGAGGGGTTGACCAAATTCAACAGGCTGACCGTTTTCAACCAGAATGGCTTTAATTTTGCCAGACTTGTCAGCTTCAATTTGGTTAAGAATTTTCATTGCTTCAATGATACATAGAGTGTCGCCTTCGGAAACACTCTGGCCAACGTCTGTGAATACTGCAGCGCCGGGAGAAGCAGATCGATAAAATGTGCCGACCATAGGCGATGTTAACTGATGCCCTGAAACTACAGGCTCTGCTGCAGGTTCATCTGCTGCTGCGGCAACAGGTGTCGGCGCTGGCGCAGCAACAGGCGCGGCCATAGCAGGTGCTGGTGCATATGCCTGTTGTGGTGGCGCGGCAACTACATTTTGCTGACGCGAGATGCGAACCGATTCTTCGCCTTCTTTAATTTCGATTTCAGCAACACCAGACTCGTCCAGAAGCTCAATCAGTTTTTTTATTTTGCGTATATCCATGAGGGTGATACACCTTTTAAATTAGTTTGTTTAAATGTTTATATAATGTTTCAGCTTGCTTCTGAACGGTGTCAGGTGCAGGCGAAAAATGTGAAGTTTACACGGGTGTAAATAAACATTTTTCAACGAAGACCCGGCGCTATTCAGGCGTAAGCTGAAGCATTATATGTTGTTGTGCGGCGAGCAAAGCCAGTTGATAGCCCTGTGCGCCTAAGCCTGAAATTACGCCCAGCGCAATATCAGAAAAATACGATTGTTTGCGAAACTCTTCACGGGCATGCACATTTGACAGGTGCAATTCAATGAATGGAATTTTTACGCCACTTAAGGCATCGCGTAATGCCACACTGGTATGTGTGAATGCTGCGGGGTTAATAATGATGAAGTCCGTGCCATCGGATTGTGCAGCGTGAACCCGTTCAATTAACTGATGTTCCTGATTGCTCTGCAGATGCTCAATGGAATCACCGGATTTTTTAGCCAGTGAACGCATTTCGTCGATAATTGAATCCAGCGTTTGACTCCCATAATATTCCGGCTCGCGGGTGCCAAGCAGGTTTAAATTAGGGCCATTAAGAACAAGGATTTTCGCCATAAAAAAGCTTTTAAGTATCGCAGGGTTAATTGTAGGGTTAATCTGTGGTGAATTGTGCATCTATTTTATAAAGATGTCTACAGAATTTAGCCTATTCCCTGCAAATTCACTGAAGTTAGCCGCATTTTTGCCGGGAAATTAGAGCTGTTTCACAGTGCTTTTTTACGTTATGTAAGTTAAAGTCACACAATCTAAGAAAGAAAGGGCTTTCCTGGGTGGCTGAATCGATTGTGGCTAAAAGTGTGGGTTATTGACTTTAGGACTTATAGCGGTTATTTAATAATGAGTTAGAGGGCTTTGCGCAAAATACTAAAAGATATAAGCCGTTGTCATTATCAAGAGCTTCTAAGGGGATCCAGTGCTTTTACCGCGCTTAAGGTTGCTAGATCTTCGACAAAAGCATTACTTCGGGCTCCTGCCCTACGCCCTAAAGGGCCAGGCAAAGGCTGTTTAAAATCTTTCCAAAAGATTTTATCGGGAATGACGGCACTTTTATGTTAACGGGACAGCAGTGAAAAATAATAAACAAATCTTTTTAATAATAATTACAATTGCCTGGTGCTCTTACTGCAACATTAATAAATATAAAATGTAGAGTCAGGTGTTTTAGTTGCTTCACTTTATTAGATGTTTACAGAATTAGATGTTTACAGGGATTGTTATCGAAATCAGTGGTAATTACGTATCTGTAAAATATCTCTGCAAAATAAAAAATTTACTTACAGATATCCGGCTTAGGTGTAAACATGCAAAAACAACTTAGTTTAATTCCCAATTTAATTATGCTGCTGTTTTTTTCTCTTTCTGCATTTGCAGATACGAGTGAGTCTTTACCTGTAATCACTCTGAATGATACAAATAAAACTCCGTATACAACAAAAAGTAGTGATGGTTTTATCGATGTGTTATTAACAGAAGCGTTTAAGCGAATCGGCTATAAGTATCAGGCCATCAGGTTACCACCGGAACGAGGGTTGATTAGCGCAAATGATGGTGTGCTTGACGGAGAGGTGAATCGCATAGCTGGCATAGAAAAAACCTATAAAAATTTACGTCGTGTTGCAGAAAAAATACGCGATTCTGATTTTTGTGTGTTATCTAAAAATGCCAATATAGTAAATAGCCCGCAAGAATTAAAAAAGTATGTTGTTGGTTATATAAAGGGCTGGAAAATTTATGAAAAAATGATGTTGGGTTCTAGTAACGTTATTACAGCAGATAATCCACAACAATTACTTCGCTTATTAAAAATAGATCGAATTGATGCGGCGCTCTACACCTGCTTACAAGGAGCAATTATTGCAAAAAATCTTAATATTGAAGGTGTAAAGGTTTTAGAGCCACGACTAAAGCAAAGGCAGATGCATCTTTATCTAAATAAAAAATATGAACATCTAGTGCCGGCACTCAATCAGGCTTTACAGGATATTAAGCAGGAAGGACTTTACGATAACTGGTATAAAGAAAAAATATTACCTTATGTTATTTCATCTCAAGGTTAAAAAATCAAAAGAATGACTTTAAAATCCCCCTCATTTGTAATTCAAAACCCATCGCCTGAACGCCCCCACACTAAATGGTCTCCATTAGCCCGACGGCTGATCATTTATATGATTCTTTTCAGTGCGAGTATTACGCTTATTACAACTGCAGCGCAGCTTTATAATGAATATCAGCGAGATCTTCGGGGCATGGAATCTTTATTTGAACAGGTGGAAAATGTTCATCTGAGATCTTTTACCCATTCACTATGGGCAACAAATTATCATGAACTACATGTGCAGTTGGAAGGACTGGTGACCTTGCCGAATGTTATTTATGCATCGGTATATAACGGCGATAAAATGGTGGCCGAAACAGGAAAAATAGATGCTGAATATATTGTTGAGCGACAGTATCCAATGGAGTATGAGTTTTTAGGTAAAAAAAATATCATTGGTATATTAACCGTAACCACTACGCTGGATAATATTTATGCTGAACTATTCAGAAATGCGACCACTATTCTAATTAATAATGCACTTCGAACTTTGCTGGTTGTCATTTTTATTTATTTTATTTTTCATCATTTAATCACTCGGCACATTACGCGTATATCACAACATTTTCAGAAAATTGCATTAGATAAAGGTAAGCGTTTAGTGCTCGATCGAAAAAAATATGGGCCGCCTGACGAACTGGATTTTCTGGTTTCATCCGCCAATGATATGCAGGATAGAATTATAGCGTCTCATAAAGCATTTAATGAAAGTGAAAAAAAATACCGGACACTAACAGCGGTTGCACCGGTGGGGATTTTTTATGCTGATTCAGGGGGTGAATGTTTGTATGTTAATCAAACATGGATAGAAATTGTCGGTATGTCTGAAAGTGATGCGCTGGGTAATGGCTGGATTAAAGGACTGCATCTGCAGGACAAAGACATTGTGATGAATGAATGGCAAAAACTGATAGAGCAGAATTCACCCTTTAAATTAGAATACCGCTTTCAGAAAGGTGAGAATATTCGATGGGTTTTAGGGCAGGCGATTGCAGAAATAAATGATAATGATGAGGTTGTTGGTTTTGTCGGAACCATTACCGATATTACTGAGCGTAAAAAAATAGAGCAGGCGCTTATCGAAAGTGAAGAAGAATTACGCATTATTCACTCGCAGGTGCCGGGTATTGTTTATCAGTTTAAAATTGATATTGATGGTAAACGTTTTTTACCCTATGTCAGCCCGGCGGTTGAAAAGCATATTGGCCTAAGTGCTGAAACAGTAATGAACGATGCAAATAAATGGTTTGATATAACCCATCCGGATGACTATCCGGGTCTGGAAAAATCAATTCTTGAATCGTTGGTTAACTTAAGTAACTGGGAATGGGAAGGGCGATTTATTCGGCCGGATAATAAAATAGTCTGGTTGCGCGGAACTGCAACACCGCAAAGAATGGAAGATGGAAGTACGATCTGGAATGGTGTGTTTGTTGATGTAACAGAGCGGGTGCTGGCAGATGAAGTGATTCGTTGTAGTCAGAAAATGGATGCGCTTGGAAAACTTACCGGTGGTATCGCTCATGATTATAATAATATGCTTGGTGTCGTGTTGGGCTATTCCGAATTATTAATCGATAAACTGCATGATCAGCCTAAGTTACAAAATTATGTAAATAAAATTATGCATGCGGGTGAGCGTGGAGCGAAGTTAACAAAAAAATTATTATCTTTTTCCAAAAAGAAATCATCAGATGCGGATGTTGTTAATGTTAATGAACTGCTTAATGACGAGAGGCATATGCTGGAAAAAACATTAACTGCACGCATTAAGCTAACTTACAGGCTAGAAAAAAATTGCTGGCCCGTCTATCTCGATGAAAGCGAGCTCGAAGATGCCATTTTAAATATGAGTATAAATGCGATGCACGCGATCGATAGCAATGGCGAGTTAAACATAGCAACAGATAATGTGCATATTTCTCAGATTGAAGGTGAAGGCCTGGGTTTGCAAGCCGGTGATTATGTGTGTTTAACGCTTAGTGATAGTGGCCACGGTATGGATGAAGAGACCCGCGAGAAAGTATTTGAACCTTTTTATACAACCAAAGGTGATAAAGGTACGGGTCTGGGCTTGAGTCAGGTATATGGTTTTGTCGGGCGCTGTGGTGGAGCCATTAAAATAGAGTCAAAGTTACAACAGGGAACGCAATTTATGTTGTATTTTCCTCGTTATACGGGCAGTGATATTAAATTGCAGTTTGAGCCTGAAAAAAATAATAAGATGGAGGTGCATGTTCAAAATTCTATTCTGGTGGTTGATGATGAACCCGCATTACTGGAATTAGCGGGCGAAATATTAAGTGCGAAAAATTATCAGGTTTACTGTGCACAAAGTGCGCAGTTAGCACTGGAGATATTGAAAGCTGAAAAAATTGATTTGTTGATTTCAGATATTATTATGCCGGATATGGATGGTTATGCGTTAGCATCGATTGTACGCGAGAAATATCCCCACATAAAAATTCAACTGGCCAGTGGTTTTTCAGAAACGACACATGAAGATCAGGTAGGTGCGAACTTGTATGAAAGCCGATTGAATAAACCTTATAATGCAAAAACCTTACTGGAAAGCGTGCAGGCTTTATTAAATTAATAGTGCTAGTGACTAACGTTTTTTAGAATAGAAGCGTACTGTGTAAATGAATAAAACAGCGGCAAACAAAAAGATAACGCAAATGAACGCTAAACCCTGCAAATAACCGCTAAATAATTAATAAGATTTTATTGCGAACTTAGCGGTCATTTGCGTTTTTAGCGCTGTCTTTTTGTTTTTAATCACCCGGGTTTTTTAGTTGTGATTTTCAAGCGGCGCAGCCAACAGAGGACGAATAATATCCTCAACCTGTTTTTTGGATAACTCGCCTGCATGGGTGAGTTTAATAATTCCTTTGCGATCAACAAAAACCGAAAAGGGTAATGCGCCAATGCGGTTGCCATAAGTGCGTGACAGTTCAAGCCCCTGATGGGAGGCGGGCATTACCGGGTAATCAACACCTAGAGTATCAACAAAGTCCTGCACCGATTCTTCATCATCCAGAGCGATGCCGATAATATCAAACCCCTGTTGATTATATTGTTCGTGAACTTCCATAAACGCGGGCATTTCTTTTTTGCAGGGTGGGCACCAGGTGGCCCAGAAGTTTATCAGCAAAACCTGTCCGTTCCATTCATCAATATTACGTAGCTTTCCTTCTAAATCTTTTAATTCAAATGCGGGACGAGTTTTGCCTATCACATCTGAAATGCTGGATTTTGGCATTGCTGGAGGCAGGTTGCGTTTTTCATTTTGTAAGTAACGTTGAAAGCCGAAGCCCGCACCACCCGCGATGATAATGACCAGTAAAAATGGAATGATTTTTTTCATAAAATATTTTTCAGGTATTGTTTATTTTAACGCAGCGGCGCGCAGACGCAGAGTTATATTCAATACTCTCTGCATCTGCGCGCCGCTGCGTCAAAAGTGATTTAAAGATTAAACGCGCGTTTAATATGCGCGGTAAATTTTTCCGCCGGCATATAGCCTACCACTTTATACGCCGTTAGTTCTTCAGCCTGTGCATTATAAAAGATAATTGCGGGTGGGCCGATGATTTTAAAATATTTATATAACGCTTTGTCCTGCTCGTCATTGGCGGTGACATCGGCCTGCAATAAAACGGTGTTAGCCAACGCGGCTTTTACTGCGGGGTCGGTAAACGTTAAGGTTTCCATTTCTTTACACGATACGCACCAGTCCGCATAAAAATCTAGCATCACGGTTTTGTTTTGCGCTTTGGCTTCGGCTAATGCTTTGTTCAGTCCTTCAACGCCTTTGATTTTTTTAAATTGCAAATGGGTTTCGGTTGCATGGCTTGCTGCACCGCTGCCCACTATGCCTTTCAATGGCGTTATGATGCTGGAGCCGCCCGCCGCTGCACCGACAATTAAAACCACACCGTAAACAAACATGATTAAACCGTAGCCTTTCCAGAAGCGGCTCCAGCCGGTGGCTTCGGCTTTTAAACCGTCAAGTGCGCCCATGTAAATTGCCGGAATAATTAGTAACGAAGCGGTGAGCAACATAACCACCTGATCAGACACAATGCTGCGAATCATCCAGATCGCCACGGCCAGCAGTGAAATACCGAACACCGCTTTTACCGTGTCCATCCACGCGCCGGCTTTTGGTAGTAATTTACCTGCTGAGGTGCCAATAGCAATGAGCGGGGCACCCATGCCTAAGCTCAGGGCAAACAGCGCGAGGCCACCGAAGTACGGGTCGCCGGTTTGCGAAATAAATAACAGCACGCCGAACATCGGGGCGGCGACGCAGGGGCCAACGATAACCGCGGATAATAAGCCCATCACAACCGCGCCGCTCATTGAGCCACTCTTTTGATTGTTGCTCACAGAGGTTAATTTATGCTGAATAAACGCAGGCATTTGCAATTCATAAAAACCGAACATAGCGAGTGACAATATAACGAATACACCGGCAAAGCTGGCCAGTATCCATGGGGTTTGTAACATTACCGCGAGGCTTTCACCGGTGAGTGCTGCGGCCACACCGGCGGCGGTATTGATTGCGGCCATGCCTAAAACATAGGCTACCGATAATGAAAATCCGCGGCTGGCGCTAATGTCTTTACCCTGTCCCACAATAATGCTGGAGAGAATGGGGATCATCGGGAAAACACAGGGGGTAAAGGCGAGGAGTAAGCCGATGCCGAATAAGGTAATCAGGCTGATCCAGACGCTACCGTCTTTTAGCAGGTTGGCAATCTGGTCCTGCTCTGAAATGTGGTCGGTATTTGCGGGTGTGTTATTAGCAGGGGGAGGGGATAGCGTGCTGGCTGCTGCATTGCTTATGGGGCTAACATCCAGAGTCACGGTTTTGGTGATGGGGGGATAGCAAATACCAGCGATTTCCGAGCAACCCTGGTACTTAACCTTGAAACTGGCATTTTTAACACCATCTTGTGCATTGTTAACGGCAATAGAGGCTTTGGCCTGATTGTGAAAAACGTAAATATCACCAAAGAATTCATCTTGTTTGAAGTCGCCTTTATCAATCACAAAGTTTGAAGTGGTGATGGCAGTGCTGTCGGCGGGAATGATTTTGGTTTTGTCGCGGTACATATAATGACCATCGGCAATTATCCACTCAGCAAATACACGGCCGTTTTCAGACCAGGTTTTTAGCTGGAAAGCCTGATCGGGTTCGAGGATGTCGTCATCCCCACCGCCTAAGCTGATGTCTGGGGAGTCATCACTGCCCAGCGAGCTAAATGGGTTTTCCGCAAATGCGGGCTGCATAAAGAGGGAGAGAAGTAACAGCAGGTAGCTGAAAAATTGTGTGGGTTTAAAATGCATTGTTAAAACATCCGTTAATTAACTGTGGTAGTTTAGAACTTTCTAATCTGTAGAAGTTCTTAAAAAAAGTATTCTAGTTGCAAAGATATTATTATTGCCAATGCTTAAGGTGTGCTTAAGACCGTTTTTGCTGCTGAAACATTAAGGTTTTTAAGTGTTTAGTGCAAGTCGGCGAATGGTTAAAAACAGCCTAAGCCAACGGGTTAATAGATAAAAGAGAGAGTTATGTTGAGATTTTGGCCAATATTATTTTTGGTAATACCGATTATTGAAGTATACCTGCTAATCGAAGTGGGCAGTCGTATTGGTGCGCTGTGGACGATATTATTGGTGGTGACAACCGCCATTATCGGCGTGAACCTGTTACGTCAGCAGGGTATCAGCACACTGATGCGAGCTAATCAGGCGATGTCTCAGGGGCAGGTGCCCGCCATGGAAATGATGGAGGGAATATTTCTGGCGGTGGGTGGTGCGTTGCTGATCACCCCCGGATTTTTTACCGATGTGATTGGCTTTACCTGTCTGCTGCCGTTTACCCGCCGAGCAATTATTCAATATTTGCTCTTGAATTCTACAATCACAACCTCATATACCGCTCATCAAGAAAATAAGGGCTCCACAGATTCCCACACTATCGAAGGCGAATATCGCCGAGAAGATTAATATCAGCTGGATATGCAGTCGATATTACGGGTGATGGCTTGACTCTGTGCGGCTCATGGCTATCATTAGCACTCTCTAAGGCAGAGTGCTAAAAATTAACGAGGATAAAAACCAATGAATATTCGCCCATTGCAGGACCGTGTGGTCGTAAAACGTATGGCAGAAGAAACAACCAGCGCAGGCGGCATCTTAATTCCTGATTCAGCAACCGAAAAACCTTCACGTGGTGAAGTGCTCGCAGTTGGAAATGGCAAGGTTGCTAGCAACGGTGATGTACGCCCGTTAGATGTAAAAGCCGGCGACCAGATTTTATTTGGTAAATACGCAGGTACTGAAATCAAGATTGATGGTGATGAAGTGCTGATTATGCGTGAAGAAGATATTTTAGGTGTGTTTGAAGGATAAGATTGTTCAAACCCATTATTAGGGGATTAATTATTTTTGTCATCCCTGCGAAGGCAGGGATCCAGCGACTTTAGTTTTTAAGACACTGGATTCCTGCCTTCGCAGGAATGACCATGGATTAATCTCAAATCAAATTTTAAAGAATAAACAGAGGATATAAACATGTCTGCAAAAGAAGTCCGCTTCGGAGATGACGCACGTAGCCGCATGGTTAACGGTGTAAATATTTTAGCCAACGCCGTAAAAGTTACCTTAGGCCCTAAAGGTCGTAACGTGGTTTTAGATAAATCTTACGGCGCACCTACCGTAACCAAAGATGGTGTATCGGTGGCTAAAGAAATTAATTTAGAAGACAAGTTTGAAAACATGGGCGCACAGATGGTGAAAGAAGTTTCATCACAAACATCTGATGTTGCCGGTGACGGAACAACAACCGCAACGGTTTTAGCACAGGCTATCGTTCGCGAAGGCATGAAGTCAGTTTCAGCGGGCATGAATCCGATGGACCTGAAGCGCGGTATCGATAAAGCGGTTTCAGCGGCAGTAGAAGAGCTGAAGAAAATCTCCAAGCCCTGTGAAGATAACGCATCAATAGCGCAGGTCGGCACGATCTCTGCAAACTCCGATACAGACATCGGTGGCATCATTGCAGAAGCGATGGAAAAAGTAACAACTCAGGGCGTTATCACGGTTGAAGAAGGTACGTCATTAGAAAACGAATTAGACATCGTAGAAGGCATGCAGTTTGACCGCGGTTACCTGTCACCTTATTTCGTGACGGACCAGCAGCACATGACCTGCGAACTGGAAAATCCGTTCATTTTATTATTCGATAAGAAAATCGCTAACATCCGCGATTTATTAACCATTTTAGAAGGCGTTGCAAAAGCCAGCCGTCCACTGCTGATTATTGCAGAAGATGTTGAAGGCGAAGCGCTGGCAACATTAGTCATTAACAGCATGCGCGGCATTGTTAAAGTGGCGGCGGTTAAAGCGCCGGGCTTTGGTGATCGTCGTAAAGCCATGTTGCAGGATATTGCAGTATTAACCGGTGGCCAGGTTGTATCAGAAGAAGTTGGTTTATCGTTAGAGAAAACAGAGCTGACAGATTTAGGTTCTGCCAAGAAAGTTACCGTAACCAAAGAAGTCACAATTATTGTTGATGGTGCAGGTTCTGCTGATGATATTGCTGGTCGTGTTGCACAGATTAAAGCACAGATGGAAGAATCTACTTCCGAATATGACACTGAAAAATTACAGGAACGCATGGCGAAATTAGCCGGTGGTGTTGCAGTAATTAAAGTCGGTGCAGCCACTGAAGTTGAGATGAAAGAGAAAAAAGATCGTGTTGACGATGCACTACACGCAACTCGCGCCGCAGTAGAAGAAGGCGTAGTACCTGGCGGCGGTGTCGCACTGGTTCGTGCGATTGCAGCCATTGACGGTATTAAGGGCGATAACCACGATCAGGAAGTCGGCATTGCTATTGCCAAACGTTCTATGGAAGAGCCACTGCGTCAAATTACAACCAATGCGGGAGATGAAGCGTCGGTTGTTTTAAATAAGGTTGCAGAAGGTAAGGGTAACTTCGGTTACAACGCTGGCTCGAGTGAGTATGGCGATATGATTAAGATGGGTATTCTTGATCCGACAAAAGTAACCCGTTCTGCTTTACAGAATGCGGCATCGGTTGCAGGTCTGTTGATTACCACTGAATGTATGATTACGGATATTCCGGTTGACGAAGCCGCTGCTGCTGCACCTGATATGGGTGGCATGGGTGGTATGGGCGGCATGGGCGGCATGATGTAAGTATCGATCCAGCTCACCCCATCAGCGCCTCAACTCTGCGTTGTAAAATGATCACCTACAGTTGTAGGCTCACATTTTACGCCTTGATTTGAGACGCTGCTGGGGCAACCTGAATCGATACTTGCGCTACAAATATTTGTCGCAGCTCAGATTCCCCCGTCAGGGCATCAACCCGGCGTTGGAAAATGGACACTTACCTTAGTAAGCTCACATTTTCCGCCTTGCCTTGTAACCCTGCAGGGGCAACCTGAATCGTTACTTGCGCTGCAAACGCTAATCTCAGTTCAGTTTATCAGCGCCTCAGCTCGGCGTTGGAAAAAGATTACCTGCAGTTGCAGTCTCACTTTTTCCTCCTTGATCTGAGATATTGCTGGGGCAATCTGAACAACGAATTCTTGTGGTTCGTTTATTGTTTTAAAAAGCCTGGCCTTTGGTCAGGCTTTTTTTATGTCATAAAGTATTTCTGCTGAGGGGGGGGAATTAAAATTATGAGGCATTTAACCTCCCCCTTAGAAAAACGGGAGTGCATATAATGTAATAAACTATCAGGTGCGGCGTGTGTATGGTAGTAACACTGAGGGGGATTTAAAAGGCTTCAGAATTTTCTACTCTATAAATAGAAAATTTTAACCTGAATGTTTTCAAATCTATCCGTTAATTTGAAAATCGTTATATCTCATGTATATATGTGGTGTATGGATGGGTGTCTGATTAAGAATTTCCGACTAAGAATTACCAATTAAAAATTACCTGATCCTGAGAATGAAAACAGCAGACGAAGTATACAAAAAAGCCAGCTGCAATTTGCCGTTGGCTTAATTACTAACCGTCAAAGTATTTCAGGACGGGACACGGTATTAATGGGACTAGCGCTTACTCGTCTTCGTTATTATCTTCGTCTGTCCATTTTCCTTCGGAATCTTTACAGGCGGTATTACTTTTCTCAAGTTTTAATTCAGCGTTATCCCATGCTTTGAATGATATATCACGGCAAGTCAGGTCATTTTTTTGGTGCTCTTTCAGAATTTTTATTTCTACCTTCAGGTCTTTCGTTGGGCTGCTCCAGTTTTTAATGTCTCCGACCTGCCCATTTTGCAGCAATTCAAATGTGAGCTCTTGTATGGTGGTGATTTCTTCATTGGAAAAAAGCTCAGCCTCATATTTATTCAGGTCAAGAATATTACTACCAAGACTGCCAACTAATCTAAAAGGCGCGGTGAGCAAGCCGCCTAGTGCGCCGGTTACAACCCCTGAGCTGGCCTCTCTCGCCGCTACCTTTGCTCGATCTATCATGGCGTCAGTGCGGTCGAGAATGCCGGGGATTTCTTTTCGAGTGCCATCGAGTTGTACAAGTGCTTCATTTGCAATGGGCTGGTAGGCGTTTAATTCGTTGCTTATAAGTGTAACTGCAGTTGAGGTCTGATTAGTTGACTCGAGAATAGCCGGCAATTGTTTTCGTAATTGCGCAGATTCATTGAGAATAGGGGGAATCGTCGTGCGGATGTTTTCGCTTTCCTGCAGGATATTCGGGATTTGTTCACGTATGGCTTTTACTTCTACCAGAATAGGCTCAATTAAGCTCCGAATCTCCTCTACTTCACTTAATGCGGGCTCAATTATTTCGCTGGTGGTGCGAACATTTTCTAATATGTCTGGTATCTGCCGAATAAATTGTGAGAGCTCATAGGTGAAGTAGCCGATTGATGCCGCCAGTGCAAGAATGCTGATGGCTAGCAAGGGGGATGTCGTTGAGCCTTTCATGGCAGATGTATTTTCGGACATTTAATTCTCGGCTAATGTTTTGTTACTAGAGCTGGGCAGGCAGAGTAAGGCTGGCCGTTATTCGTACGGATAATTTTGTAATATATCAGATATAAGCTGTCTGGCGAGTTCATTATTCGGGTTTTTAATATTGCTATTGTGTCTGAAATTGATGAATACGTTAGTGAGTGGCATAAAAAGAGTACAGATAGCACTCAGAGTATATTGCATGTTGCAGCATGCAATTTGCAAAAGCATTGCACAATGCAATCAATAATTAAGGAGTAAGTTATGGTTAAAAAGTTAACTTGTTGAATATAAAAGAATTTAATTTATTGGCACATCATCTGCAATATATCTAAGCATTAAGGTGATATCAATTAGTTTGAAACCTTGAAAAGTTACCAGAGCTACAACTGGATTTGATTTTAAGATTTTATATAGCAACCACGCTGATGCTTAGATGCATGGATTAGCATCGCTCTTTTTATTCACAGTTAAACCGGAGTGTTTAGCTGAAACGATTTAACAGTTTAAATAATGCAACCACGCTGATGCATAGGGACAAGGACTAGTCCCGCTATTTTTATTCCATAAAAAGCCTGCTCATTGAGCAGGCTTTTTTTATGCGCCGCAAAACATTGTAGGAGTCAGCTTCAGCTGACGATAAACCAGAGATGCGTAGCGAAACCAGTTAGGCTATTTAATCAGCTATTTACGACCACGTAATAAATCCGCATCAATAAACTTATCTAAAAAACTTAAGCCGTACGCCGATACATCTGAGTCGGTGCACTGGTTACAGTAACACACCCGCCCATTGGCTTTGTGAATGGAGTGCTCATCCATAATCAGGTTGAGTTTTATAATTTCATTGAGCTCAAAATCTAGCTGCTCGCTTTCAAAGCAAATGCCGCCGCGACTGATATTGAGTACTTTGTACTCCTTGTTAATATTTGTATTCGATGGTTTTTCCAATTGTACAAAACTATTCTTCACCCGTGTTCTGATGTCACGTTGCTGCATACTACCCTCATTATTTACTCAAGCATTCCTTAAGTGTAGTTGCTGTTTGCTGCATTAACTGAAAATACTGGGTCTTACCCTCGGGGATTTGAGCACCTATTGGGTCAAGCGGTGCTAATTTAATTTGAGCATCTTCAGTGAGCGTGTTTAACAGCGCGGGAATATTGGGGGGCTCATAAAAAATGCACTGAATGTTTTTAACGCGGATTAACTCGCGTAATGTTTTTATACGTTTAATGCCCGGTGCGTGCTCCGGGTTGGTGGTAATAAAGTGTGCATTGTTGAGCTGATTTTCCTGCTCAAAATATTGATAAGCATCATGGTAAACCAGATAGGGTGTTGTTTGAAATTTACTAAGCAGTTGTTGATTCTGCTGCTTAAGTTTTAGCAATTTTTTTGTCAGTATAGTGAGATTGTGCTGATAGTGTTTAGCATATTCAGGAATACGTAACGTTAATACATCTGCGACTTTATTGGCAATAATGATGGCATTGTCTATGGATAGCCAGATATGCCCATCTATATTAGGGATGGCATTAGCACCGATGCTTTCATGTTTGTCTTCGTGTGTTTCGTGCATATGAAAGGTTCGCGCCGGTAGCGCGTGTAATTCTGGAATGCGGCTAAGCTCAATAAAGTGTAATGATTTATTCGTGGCTTTAAGTGCAGGTACAAAACTTTCAATATTATCGCTGCTATAGAAAAAAATATCCGCCGCATTGATTAAACGTTTTTGCGAGGGGCGTAATTGAAAGTCGTGGGGCGATTGTTGCTGTGTTAATAACAGCAGCGTTTGGTTAACCCCATCAGTAATGTGGCTAATGATGGAGTGTAGAGGTTTAATGCTCACTACCACTAATGGTGGTTTTGTTTGCGCGTTTACGCTAGTGCAAAGCAATAGCAGGCTTAAAATAGCGAGCACCATATGTGCACGGCCAAAAATGAAACGTGTCTGGTTTGAGCGAAGAGCTGTCATTAAATTATGTTATTCTATGTGGAATTAATGGGCGGAATGAGTGGCTGAATTCTACAGGTCATTTACGGTGGGTCAATTAGCTACTGCTCAATAATATTAGCTTTCGTCAACTCGACTCAATAAATCAAAGGAAGTAATGAGTTCATTTTTAATTAAAGCACAGGGTATCGGCCTGAAAATTAATCAGCGCCAAATTCTGGATAATATCAATTTGAGCATTCAGCCGGGTGAGATTTTGACCCTCATTGGCCCCAATGGATCGGGCAAAACTTCACTGGTGCGTGTGCTGCTGGGTTTGCTTAAAGCGGATCAGGGCGAGGTGCAAAAAAAATCTAATTTAGTGATCGGTTATGTGCCGCAAAAATTACACATTGATGCAACGCTACCGATGACGGTAAAGCGCTTTTTGCAGATGGGCATTAAGGCCACGCCGGATGAAATTAAGCGCATGGCCAGCACCCTCGGTGTGAGTGGTTTGTTGGAGCAGCCGGTGCAGGGTGTGTCCGGTGGCGAATTTCAGCGCGTTTTATTAGCTCGCGCATTATTACGCAAGCCTGATTTATTAGTGCTAGACGAACCCGCACAGGGTGTCGACATCAATGGCCAGCAACAACTCTATCAATTAATCTCCACCATTCGTGATGAATTTTCCTGCGGCGTATTAATGGTTTCCCACGATTTACATTTAGTGATGGAAGCCACTGATCAGGTGCTGTGCTTAAACACCCATATTTGTTGCACCGGTCACCCGGAAGCGGTGAGCAAACATCCCGAATATTTAAAATTATTTGGCGCGTCATTGGAGGGTATTGCGGTGTACACCCACCAGCATGATCACAGTCACGACTTAAGTGGCGATGTGGTTGAGCATTCGCATGAGCATCACCAAAGCGATCACCAAAAAGATAATCCGAGTTGCAAGCATGATCATTGATGATTTTATTATTCGCGCACTAATTGCAGGCATGTTAGTCGTGCTGGTTGCCGGCCCGTTAGGTTGTGTTGTGGTTTGGCGGCGTATGGCCTACTTTGGCGATGCACTGGCGCACTCTGCATTACTGGGTACATCACTGGCGATTATGTTTGATATTAAACCGCTGTTCGGCGTGATGCTTACTGGTATTGTGCTGAGTTATTTATTGATACGTTTGCAGGTTAAAAAAGATTTATCCAGCGATGCAATTTTAGGGATTTTATCCCACGGTGCATTAGCCGCCGGTTTAGTGATGCTGGCCATTATGCAATCCAATGGTCAGCGCGTTGATTTAATGGCCTATTTATTTGGCGATATTTTATCGGTGAGCTGGAATTATTTAATCTGGCTGAGTGCAATTTGTCTATTTGTACTGGGCGCAATGAGCTGGCTGTGGCAATCGATTTTAGCCGTAGCTGTGCACGAAGAACTGGCACGCAGTGAAGGTGTAGCAGTTGACCGGGTGCGTTTAATTTTTATGTTATTAATGGCGGTGGTAGTGGCAGTCGCAATGAAAATTGTCGGTATTATTTTAATAACCGCATTATTAATTGTGCCCGCCGCAAGTGCGCGAAGATTTGCAAATTCGCCTGAAGCAATGGCGATTACGGCAATGGTATTTGGTTTACTGGCAGTACTCGGCGGGGTGTTTGCATCGATGCAATGGGATACGCCCGCAGGGCCGTCGATTGTGCTGGCGTCGGTGGTGTTGTTTTTTGTTTCTCGGTTTAAATCAAGCGTGCAGTAATACGGCGCGTTAAAATTTTACTCTCCTCTCAACACCAGTAAGTTAAGCGCTAGGTATATGTCTTTTAATCGAGTGGCGGGGATAAAAACATAAGCGCCAGATGTCCCTATAAGCAAAATCATTACTCACAACATGTGATGTCTAAATTTAAATATTTAAACAAAAAATAAACGCACTTAACGTCGAAAGTTTCACAGCGGAATCAACTCTCATCAACAACACTGCCCCAGGTTATCGTGCAGCGTTTTCACAAAAAGACAATGTTTGACAAATACAAATTCCATTGTCTACTATTGACGTGTTATTTTTTGCGTTTTCATTCAACATAGCGAGGTGATTTAAAAAAACAGAAACTTTAAAAATTTAAATTAATAAAAAATCGCAAGCTCAAGGTGATGACACACCTCGAACCTGCTAACCACCAACAACCTCTTAGGAGTTGCCCATGGCTAATTGTTATATTACGTCACGATCCCCCTTTGCCGGAAGCTTTTTTCAGCAAAAGGTCACATCTCACCCGTGCCGGCACGTGTTTGTGTTTCTCGGCCGTTTTCACCCTCAATTAATTCGCTTACATCTATGGCTTATATGGAAACCTTGTGTGCGCAAGTATTAACCCTGCCCACATTAATTAACGCCCATCCGGATAACAATCGTTTAATGATCGAGGCCCTGTCCATTGAAATGCAAATGAGTTTGTCACTACTGGGAAAAATGCAACGGCAGTTTTGCGTCGCCCTTTTATCTTAACCGGGCAATGTGTTCATAAAAAACATTAGCCAGGTGGTTGCTACCGACGCTTTTTACAAAGCGCCGGTTTCCAGACTTAAAAAATACAGGGGTCATGCAATGACATTAAAAGAACGCTTTATTGAGGCGGTTAAAAACGGCGAGTTAGGCCGAGTTGAAGATCAGGGCATTACGCTAACCCTGCAAGAATTTTAAGAATATTTTTCAGATATAAAAACCCAGTACAACATGTCTTTTTTACCCGCCGCCACCATTGAGCCGGGGCAGTTAACCATGAGCCATACCAAGTTTGTGTTTCGAGTGCGTAAAGGGGTTTATCGGGTGCATCCGGATGTATTGGGTTAAACGCTCTTCATATTTTTATATTTGGCAGCTAAAGATTATAGATTGTCACGAAATGACTCATCTCAACAGTTAATTTCATTATGATTAATATGACAACCAACGACTTAAGTGTGATTTAAATCACCTTAAAGAAAAGCCTTCAGATGGCTAGAAATACAGATATTCGGTATACTCAGTCGTAATTTTACCACAACCACCTTACAAAACAGGACGATGTGAATGAACCATTTAAACCCCGCAAAAACCCGCCAGGGCTTACAATTTTTTACAGCCACCCTATTAAGTCTATTTGCCCTGTTTAGCCTGCAAGCCTGTAGTGGAGGAGGCGGCGGAGGTGGCAATAAATCTGTGACGCCTACGTTAAGTGTGGCAGCAGCCAGTGTCATTGAAAGTGAGCCAGGAGTGAACCCAACTCTTGATTTCACACTCACACTAAGTGAGGCGGCCAGCGAAGATGTAACTGTAACTTACAGCACAGTAGATGATACCGCGACAGTTGTAGATAATGATTACATCGCCAGCAATGCCGATACCCTGGTTATCCCTGCCGGACAAACCAGCGCCACCATCGCTATTACTGTAACGGGCGATACTGTACTGGAATTTGATGAGAGCTTTACTCTGCAAATCAGCGCCAGCAATGCCACAGTCGCCGCAGGCAGTGATACGGTCACGGGTACTATTTTAAGTGATGATAGTCTTGCCGGTTATTACACCAGTAATACTATAACAACTGTTAATGAAGGTATGGGTACACTGGATATTCCAGCGGGTGATTTTCAGGTTATTGCGGATATAAATCGATTATCCATTATCGACTTAACCAATAACCTGATTTATATCGCCGATATTAGTGCCTTTGATACTCCCACCAGCTTTACGGCTAATGCGCGAATTTATAAAGCTGGAAATTATACTGACGATAATGCCAATATTAGTGGCGTGATTAATGGTGATAAATCACTGGATTTGACCCTGACTGCGGATAGTGGGGATGCGGGTGGTGATGGTAGTTATACGACTACTGATGGTGTTATGTCTCTGGGGTATAGTGGTAAGAATGGTGTTGCGGCAATTGATATTACTTCCGAAGCTACTTGGAGTTCTTTAACAGGAGGCATCCAACCAATCACAAACTCAAACATCAATATTTCTACGAATAACGAAGTTGATGCTGTGAATTTAAGAAGTTGCGATATAAATTCTGTAACACTAGAAAATGTTATAAGTGAACAAACTGGCAGAATTCGATCATTTTTTGTTTCATCTGCTCTAAGCTGCATTACAAGCACACCTCTCAATGGTTTTATCACCAACTTCGATATTACAAACCCTGATGATACGATGCTATTTATCTTATTTAGCGACAACAATATTCATGCGGCTACATTACAATAATAATTGAAGAGTAAACCAACCGAAACGTTAGTGATATTAAAATAACAAAGGACAATAAAAATGCTAGCACAACAAAAACCAAGTTATATGGAAGTAAAAAATCATTATGATGTATTACGAAAAACAGCCCGTGATATTGCTTATGAGCAACTCCCGGACTCTTTGCTTAATAAACAAAGTGCTTTGATTTTAAAAAATGAGATAACACTTGGTGCTATTACAGTTGATTGCCAAAAAGAACTTAGAAAATGGGAAAAAATGGGTGCACGTCGTGTAGCGTGGGATTGGGCTGTTGTACAAAAGAAATATAGAACACAACCCAAGCGCTTTGAATTATCTATCTGGCATAAAAACTTATTCCTTTGTAGTACAAGTATAGGCAAGCCAACATGTAGCGGTGGAAAACTGAGACTGGACTATCTTGAATCAGCCCCCATGGGAACACCCATCGACGGGTTGATTACTGATATTACTATAGCAGCAGGAATAGTATATGCCAGAACAATTGGAGCCGTACAATTACGTATTATGAATCCTGTTAATGACAGGGTAAAAAATCATTACTTAAGTAAGGCTGGTTTTTGCTATGACCAAAAGAACAACTTTTGCTATAGAGATTTGACATGACAAATAAAAAATCAGATCGGCCACCAGAGGGTACACCTGAATTTAAAGAGTGGCTAAAAAAACAGACAACTAAGGACTTCGAAGATATTTTTGGTGATAACCATCGGCCTGCCGACTTTGAAGAAGGTGGTGCAATATTTGGCAATATAGATGATCTTAATAAAACAGATGCCGAATTATTCCCCGATGAAATCGAGGAACATACACCTGAAGAACGCCGTAAGAATTTTAAGCTGCATACTCAAGATAAAGAGTAATCATAAACTGTTTATGAGTTTTGTCTGCAGGGCATACTAAGAGCGCATCAGAAAAATAACAGTGCATCAAAACAATGATGAAGGACAAAAAATTGTTAACTTTAAAAAGCAATCCAGGATTTGCGCAACTCAGCCAAACACTATCATACGCATCTCAAGTGCTGGCCTATTCACTGGTTCTTTCACACTTAACCTTTATCCCCTACGTCCACGCAGGCCCAACCGGCGGCAATATTGTCGGCGGTGCCGGACATATTCACAGCTCTGGCCTGGAGACAATTGTTCACCAAAACTCATCCTCGATGGCAATTAACTGGGACACGTTCAATATCAACACCAACGAGCGAGTTCAGTACCTGCAACCCGATATTTCATCTATTTCATTAAATCGTATTCTCGATAATAATGGATCAAAAATTCTGGGCAGTATAGATGCCAATGGAAAAATAATTCTGGTTAACCCCAATGGCATCTTCTTCGGAGCCAACTCACAGGTCAATGTCGGCGGTTTAGTGGCATCAGGTTTAAGTATTTCCCCCACTGATTTTATGAACGGCAACTATATGTTTAATGAAGTGCTGGGCAGTAAAGGCACAGTTATTAATAAAGGTTTATTAAATGCGGCTTCAGGTGGCAGCATTACCTTGCTCGGCAAGCAGGTGACAAATGAAGGTGTCATTAGTGCAACGCTGGGCCGGGTAAACATGGCCGCTGGACGACAGGCTGCTTTAACGTTTAATAATGAAGGCACTATTGGTGTAAAAATTACCAAAGAAATATTACAGGATGAATTAGGCATAGACCCCGCTCTTTTAAATAGCGGAGAAATTAATGCTGCGGGTGGGCAGGTTTTACTCACCGCCAGTGTCAGCCGGGATGTATTTTCACAGGCCGTAAATTCAGGCGCATTATCTCAGGCCACCAGTGTTGTAGTAAATGTCGATGGCAGTATGAGTTTAAAGAAAGGCGCTGATGTCGTTAACAGCGGTGCGATTAATGTTTCAAGCAGCACCGACATTAAGCGTGCGGGTGATGTGATTGTTCTTGGTGAAAACATAAGCCAAACCGGCAACATTAAAGCCGACTCACAAACTGGTAATGCGGGCAATATTGAATTACATGCGGGCAATAAAGTTGAATTACAAAACACAGCCACATTAACGGCCCGAGCTAACGTAACTGAACCAGAAACCATAGGTGCTGGTGGCAATATAAAAATACTTGGCGATAAAGTAGGTTTACTGGATAACAGTGTGGTGGATGTATCAGGTTCCAATGGCGGAGGCGAAGCTTTAATTGGTGGTGACAGGCAGGGACAAAATAAAAACATTCGTAATGCCGATTTTTTATATATGGGTGAAAACGCAAAAGTTTTTGCGGATGCATTAGAAGATGGCAACGGCGGTAAAATAATTACTTATGCCGATAACACGGCAAGAATTTATGGAAATTTATTTGCGCGGGGCGGCAATCAAAGTGGTGATGGTGGTTTTATTGAAACTTCGGGCAAACTGGGTTTTGAGATTTTAAATGCACCGGATGCATCGGCGGTTAATGGTGAGGGTGGGTTATGGTTAATTGACCCTCGTAATATAACTATTCTGGCAACGGGAAATTCGGGGGATTTTAATACGGGTGGCTCCGACCCTGTAACCTATACAGCTAATACCAATGATGTTGTCTTAGGTGTGGATACAATTTTAACCGCATTAGGAAATAATAGTATTATTGTATTTACCGATAGTGGAGGTGGAAGTGGAAACCAGACAGGTGATATTACCTTTGATGCAGATCTTGATTTCAGTGGCATAGGTACTGGCAGCGGGAATACGCTTACGCTCAGAGCGTTTAATGATATCAATTTTATAGCCAGTAATTCACCGGTTTCAAGAATATATAACTCAGTTAACAATAGTTCAGTTCTAATAAATGTTGCCCTGGAAGCAGGTAATGATATTACATTTGGAGCTAACAGCTCTATAGCAACAAACGGGGGTAGTTTTACAGCATCGGGGAATAATTTTGATAGTGGGGCAGCGACGATTGATGTGGGTGATGGGTTTATTGATTTAGATGGTATGGCTGGAGGCGTTGCTTTGGGCAACCTGACAGCTAGTGATACTATCGTTTCTAATTTAAGCATTCAGGGTGCAACAAATATAATTCAACAATCAGGGACGACAATAAATATTGCGAGAGACCTATTTTTAGGTAATGCTGAGGCTGTAAATTTTTCTGTGTAACTGCCTATCATTAACGCCAGAAATGGCTAGGATAGGCAACTATGAAAACTAAAGACATACAAGCACTGGCCGCGCAAGCAGCCAAAAACATTAAATCAGAA
>Ga0316205_10000771_pt1 | contig 49902 bp, 42 predicted proteins | sample 3monthpyrite_MG_FD_204941 | JGI IMG/M metagenome (GOLD analysis project Ga0316205, IMG submission 204941) | Microbial mat bacterial communities from mineral coupon in-situ incubated in ocean water Damariscotta River, Maine, United States -... | ecosystem: Environmental > Aquatic > Marine >...
GCCACTTTTACTGCTTGTTGACCCATTTCATTCCTTCCGGAAACAAAAAATGGGCGCAAGGCCCACTCCAAAAATCGCTTTCTAACCACTAAAACTGTGAAAGCGCGCTGATTATAGCCTTGAGTCCCTTAAAACGCCAGTACTTCATGGGTTTAGGCTATTTTTTCTCTATTATTTACTGAATTAGCCCCATCAGGCAGGCTAAAATGCCATAAATTATTCTCAGGGTTTAAATAATTACTGTAATATCAGGTAGATATAGGGATACCAGCTGATTCAATTGCAAACTAGCATGTGTAATCAATATCTTTCGTGCTCGTATTTTCGCTTTATTTGCTACGTTTAATCGCGTCACTCACCGAATGCATTAATTTATTTATATCAATTGGCTTGGTGATGTAATCATCAAAACCGGCATTTAAGCCCTTTTCGATATCTTGCTTCATTGCATTCGCACTAATAGCTAAAACAGGTATGTTAGCGGTTGCCTGACTTTGACGTAAATTTTTAAGCACTTCAAAACCATTCATACCCGGTAAATTAATATCAAGTAAAATCAAGTCAGGCTTGTGCTCCTCCGCCAATTCAAGTCCGAGTAATGGCTCATGCGCACTCCACATACGAATATTACTCATATGCCCCAGTACTTGAGCCACCAACCGCAGGTTAGCCGGATTATCCTCTATATAAAGAATAGTATGCTCCTCGGCTAATTTCGTCGGCGGCAAAATTTTAGGCACGTCCTCTACGAAAACGGGCAACTGTTCAGTGTCCGTTGGCAGATCGAACCAGAATGTACTGCCTATATCTTGACGACTATCTACGCCAATATTGCCGCCCATCAGTTCAACAATATTTTTTGTAATAACCAAACCAATACCGGTTCCCTCTACATCTGTATCATCCGCATTTAAGCGATTAAATGCCGTAAACAATCTTGTCTGGTCTTCCTGACCTATACCGATACCTGTATCAGTAATACTGACACGCAGCATATTGTCTTCTGAGTGATGACACGCCAAAGTAATCTTGCCATTTTCTCGATTATACTTAACCGCGTTACTCAGCAAATTCAGTAAAACTTGTCTTAAGCGACTACGATCAGCACGAACCCAAGTTAATTGATCTTGCAGTTTATCTAATTCAACATCAGTATTATTTTGACTAATATTAATCTCAATGCCACGCTTTTGTGCCAATGGCATAATTAATTGCAACGACTCTGCAACAACTTCCCCCAGCCCGACTGTTTCGATAGATAAATCAATCCGTCCAGCTTCAATTCTGGAAAGATCTAAAATCTCGTTAATAAGTTCAAGAAGATGTTTGCCTGCTTTAACTATTTCAGTAGCGAAGTCTATTTGGGTTTCGCTTAACCCCGAGTCTTTGTCCATTGTCAGGAGCTGACCAAAGCCCATAATCGCATTCATCGGCGTACGTAATTCATGGCTCATGCTCGAGAGAAATTGTGATTTTGCACGATTTGCATTTTCTGCATCTTCGCGTGCATTAACCAAACTTATCTCAGATTCTTTCTGCTTAGTAATGTCACTGTGAATACCAATCATCCGCAATGGTTCATTGTCGATATCACGATTGACTATTGTGCCTCGACATAAAATCCATTTATAACTTTCATCTTTGCAACGCAGTCGTAATTCAACCGAATAAGTACTGTCAGAACCATCCATATATTTTTGCACTTTTTCTTGCGCACGTTCTATGTCGTCCGGATGCACACTCTCCAACCAAGTATCTACTGTATGGGGCAATTCATTCTCGCAATAACCCAACATCTCCATATAAAGTTTAGAAAACTTCATTGAATTGCTACGCAAATCCCAGTCCCACACACCATCACCCGCACCATCGACTGCGAAGGCAAGACGTTCTTCGTTTAATCGTGTCTTGGTAATATCTGTACGCGCTGAAACGTATTTGTACGGCTTGCCATTCACATCAAGGAAAGGAACGATGGTTGATTCGACCCAATAAGTGCCGCCGTTCTTTTTACGATTACATATCGTTCCATTCCATATATGCCCATGAGAAATGGTCTCCCACATATCTTTATAAAACGAATCAGGATGATGATCTGATTTAACTATGCGGTGATTCTGACCAAGTAATTCTTCACGACTATAACAACTGATCTCACAAAATTTATCATTCACATCAGTAATTCGACCCGAGATATCTGCTGTGCTTACAATGTCATGCTGGTTCATCGTCGTAAGCTGAAATCGATTCTCTCTCAACGTACTATTTAGCTCATTGTTAATTCGGTTTGTCCAACGCGACCTTTTAGCTCTCGCTGTCACTGCCGAGACAAAATGTTCAGGTTCAATAGGTTTAACCATAAAATCGTCGCCACCAAGATGCATTGCATCTAATTGACGATTAACATCTGATTCTGTCGATAAAAACATAATCGGTGTCATTACCCAACTATCATCCTGCCTAATTACTTGTGCAAGCTCTGGCCCCGAACACTCAGGCATGTAAATATCAGAAACAATCACATCCGGGCTGAAAACATGTAATCTATCTAAAACCTTCAATGGCTCTGATAATGTTTTCACCACCATACCGGCGCCACCAAGAATCGTAGAATAATAATCTAACAAGCTTTCATCATCATCAATTAACAACACTTTAAAAGCATCTGTTGCCAAGCGTGCTGTCAAACCATCAAGCGCTGGAATTAATTTTTCCATATTCAGCGGTTTACAGAAATAACGACGAGCACCTGCACGCGCAGCAGAAAGTCGTGCTTCTATGTCATCGCGTACAGAAATAAAGATAGCCGGAGGACACACTTTGTATTTATGGATTATTCGCTTGATGGTATCAGTTCCTGCAATCCCACCATCCTTAAATACAATATCCATCAGAATTGCTGTGGGCACTTCTTTCTCAAACGCCGCCTCAAATTCAGATAATTCAAGAAAATGTTTCACCTGATAACCGGCATGTTCAAGCTTCGTTTTTAAATCTTTTGCTAAAAGCTCATCATCTTCGGCGAGATAAATAAGACGACCGGTAGATTTTTTTTCGGGTTCCTTAAGATCAAAGAATTTAATCTCCACAGGCTGCCAAGTAATACTCGCTTCAATAAGCCTAACAAGCAATGAATCAACATTATTTTGTAAGTCGGCAGAAGGTAGTACGGGTATCTCACTCTCGGATAATAATGATTTAAATACTTGATCCAGTTTTCTCGCCACTTCACTAACAACAACAGCTCCAAATGTACCACCCGAACCTACTAGACTATGCGTTGCCCTATGCAAGGAAGCAAGATCATCCATAGTCGCCTCACCATTTTGCAATAAATCCCAACGTTTCTGAATATCAGAAATTTTATTGGGGAGCTGGCTTTTAAATTCAAGATGTAATGCAGCTAACTTTTTTGCCACATCATCGCTTTTAGAACCCGTCATTCGCATATCTCTTAATTAAAATAATTTCTTAACCACAATTAGATAAGAACCCGCTTTTATAACCGATAAACTAATTCGAGTGTCCGTCCTTTATTAGAAAAAACCACTTGTTCACACAGATTTTTCACTATCTCGATCCCGCGACCATGGAGGCTAGTCTCGATTGGACTGCCTGTATGACCATGATAACCTTTGCCTGTATCATGCATTCGTATTACAAAATGCTGTACGTCATCTACGAGAGAATAGCTAAGATCAAATGTTATAGAAGCGTCTTTAAGATTATTTAATTTCTCATCACGCATCTCATAATAAGCGGAAAATTGTTCTTCATTTTCTTTTTTTAGACCATCTAAGCCCAAAATACTGTAATCAAGAGCATTCAAATAAATTTCTGATAACAATATTTCAATAACCCCTTTATGCCTTTTTAAAGAGGGTAATGAACCAAGCACCTCAGCTAATTCGGGAATGGGATCTTTATTCCGCATATCAGTAGCTGTTAACGAAACTGACATAGCCCAAGGTAACGTATGCTGTGTCTCAACTACAAGATCCTCTACCTCTTCTATGCGAGGTACTGCTCCACACGACAACTCCACCATGGTAATGTCATCATTCTGTTCAATTTTGCCTCGAAATTCATTTAATGCATTTAAAACTTTATCGACGCGATTATAACTATTAGTAATAAGCACTTCTTTCAGTCGTTCATTGCCAAACATTTCACCATTCTGGCTATTCGCCTCGATCACACCATCACTATACAAATATAACTTATCGTTTTTAGAAACATTGTAAATCGTAGCGCGAGAATCAAAATCCGTCTCATTCAGAATACCGAGAGGCATATGTTGTGATTCTATTGTTCCTTTTAGATTACCATTTTCTCCAACCCAATAAGACTCAGGCATACCACCCATCCATGTTGTAAGAATATCTCCCTGCTCATTTAATTCGACTAAGGTTGCTGCAAAAAACATATTTATTGGCATTAACTTATATAATTGGCTATTAAGTTCACATGCAATATCTTCTACCGCAGCATTACTCGCTACCATATTAAAAAAGATCATTGCCACTGGTAAGGTACCCATGGCAGCAGTTAGCCCGTGGCCAGTGAAATCGCCCATAACAATATGCAACCCACCTTTAGGACTTCTATCAACGAGAAAAATATCTCCGTTAAAGGCCGACATTGATGACATGTGGTAGTTTATTAACTTTTTATCGAGAAAACTTTGTTCCAATGCGCTATTAAAGAAATGCTCAATCAGCTCCTGCTCGCGAACCAGATTGTTATTTAATTTATTCAATTCCTTGTTTTTTATTCCTAATTGCTGATTAAGCTCGCGGATACGTAAGTGCGCGCTAATTTTAGACTGTAGAACATCCGCATCAAATGGTTTGCTAATAAAATCATCGCCACCTGATGCGAGCGCATTCGTCAGTGATGACTCGGCACTAAGTGCTGTAACAAAAATGATTGGCGTATAAATATCACCAGCAGTTTTTTTTATTTCAGCGGTTGCACTCAACCCATCCATTCCCGGCATATTTATATCCATGAGAATCAGGTCGGGATTTTCAATTTCAAATAGTTCTATTGCCTCTTTACCATTAACTGCTTCGAACACGACATAACCTTCGATTCTTTGCAGTATTTGCCGAAGCAATTTCCTGTTTGTTGGCAAGTCATCGACTATGAGTATTTTTTTTGCAATCATTCTATACTGAACTTTTTATTAAAATGGGTGATTTTGAATATCTTTTTTACAACATCATTACAATTAATAACCTCTATCTCTCCATCAGCTTTACAGAGATGTCGCTGCATATTAAGCAGCATTCCGAGTGCCGAGCTATTTATACTTAATGTGTCACGCATATCAATAACAATTCTGGTGGATTGTTCAATGTCACGAGTGTATGCAACACGAAAATCGTCAAGCATAGAAAAATCAAAAACACCCTTTATACTAATTACTAGAAGATCATCGCCCACTGCTAATTTTGTTTCTACAGTCATGTAAACACCTTTTAAATATATCCCGAATTATCAAAATAATTCAATATCGCCTTCATCAACCGACCCTGATGCCACAGCACTTTTTAAGCCTGGCTTATGTTCAATTTGTTTCTTTAACATGTTATTAATTTCTAACAAAATAGAATTCAAGTCATTCTTGTCTAACATTGGGCGCACAGAATCAATGCCGTTACCAAGATTCTCTAACCACTCTTTTACATGTACGATCAACTGCGACGACATATCTTCGAATTGCAATGCCATTACTGCATTCCCTACATCGGCCTGAATGGATGCGGAAACTTCTGACGACACATCTAAGCTTTTAGAAACGAAACGACTCACGTTATCGATATCACTTATCATTTTCTCAAGGTTATCTTTAGCATCTAGTGCATGGCCCATTTCAAGCGATGCAATATCACCTACGAGATCATTCATATCTAATAATATTATTTTGCTATTACTGACGTTGTGATGAATTTGATCGTTCAAGCCTGCAGATTTTTTTGCGAGATTCCTCACTTCATCTGCAACCACCGCAAAACCTCGGCCAAGCTCTCCTGCGCGCGCAGCTTCGATAGATGCATTTAATGCAAGCAATCCGGTTTGATCGGCCAAATATTTGACCTGCTCTAATAAAGCAAACATAACATCCATTTGTTTACTCATGTCTGATGCTTTGTTGGCCGCAGCAATACTTTTATCACTCACTTTCACAGTAAGGCCTACATACTCATCAATAACGCTCGCTGTTTCTCGGGAAAATTTCTCAAAAATAAGTGTTGAGACATCTTCTGAATCTTTCGCCCGTAATTTATCAATTATTTCTAAGGTTAAATTATTTTGCTGTGCAGACTTTTCGGTTAATCCATTAAAACTATTGTGTAACTTTTCACTTGCATCCCCGATTACACCTAGCAGCTGTTCCATGCTCCCAACAAGCAGGGGGAATTCATGCTCAGAGGATGCTACCAACTTTTCAACACAGTCTTTAGCCAACTCATCCACGCCAACTTTATAGTTCTCATTATTTTTTGTCTGAATGTATTCTAGCGCTAGTTTCATTTGGCGTTGCGATATTATGTCCCATATGACAGAAACAACTACCACCGCGATACCAGCAACAACACTATCGGTAACAATAATAACCGCCATCGCCACCAATAAGGAAAAAAACCAAACCGGCCACTTCTGTTCAGAAGATTTATTGGCGAAAGTTATAAATCTATTCATTTCTATTTACCTTTTTCTGGCATATAAATCTGGTTCAATGATATTCATAACAAACAATCACTAAGATTCAACAGACAACTCTTTATCTACTGCCAGCAATAATTCAGTTACATCAATCGGTTTGGTAATATAATCATTAAAGCCCGCATCCATTCCCTTCGAAATATCATTAGGCATTGCATTTGCACTGATCGCGATAACCGGAATATCCCGTGTTTTATTTTTATTTTGCAATTCCCTTAACACATCAAATCCGTTCATACCCGGAAGGTTTATATCAAGAAGAATTAAATCAGGTGTGTGTTCTTCGGCAAGCTCCAATCCCAAGACAGGCTCATGTGCGCTCCACATATGTATATTAGGCAATCGCCCAAGCAATTGGCTTACTAGACGTAAATTCGCAGGGTTATCTTCAATGTAAAGAACCGTTTTATTATCAACTTCCGCTCCTTTAACATCTGCATTCTGTTTAATGTCTATTGCTAAAGAGTCTTTTTTATTGGTCTTCTGCATTCCCTTTGCGCCCGTCTTTTTATTTGAAAACTCAACCCAAAAACAACTTCCTTTTCCCGGCTCGCTTTCCATACCAATGACACCACCCATCAGCTCAACTATTTTTTTGGTAATAACTAAACCAATTCCAACACCTTCTATTTCTGTCTGTTCTGCTCCTAGACGATTAAATGATATAAATAGCTGAGATTGTTGTTCCTTTGTAAGCCCATTACCTGTATCCGTAATATTTAAGCGTGTATAGCCATTTCTTTTATCTTCAAAGGAAATTTCAATTTTTCCATTTTTACGATTGTATTTAACTGCGTTACTCAATAAATTCAATATTGCCTGCTTTAACCTGACCTCATCAGCTTTTATTACAGTTTGTCCACTAGTCAGATCTTGAAATTGAATTTCGCTACCATTACTCTTAATTGAAATATCAATTCCACGCTTTTGGGACAAGGGCATGATTAGCTGCAGTGATTCTTCAACAACATCACCTAAGTGAATGTCCTCGATGGAAAGATCAACTCGACCTGCCTCAACTTTCGACAGTTCCAATACTTCATTAATTAATGTCAACAAATGCTTACCGGCCATCGCTATCTCATTCACATTTTCATTTTGCGTTATGCTTAACGCTGGATCAATATCTGTTATTAATAACTGACTAAACCCGATAATGGCATTCATCGGCGTACGTAATTCGTGGCTCATGCTAGAAAGGAATTGTGATTTAGCGCGATTAGCATCTTCCGCATCTATTTTGGCTTTAACCAGTTCCTCCCGGTTTCTCACTTCTTCATCCATCATCCTCTTTGAATGGATCATTACACCGTAGGTCGCATTGAATGGTTTCAATAACTCAACAATTTTTTCATCATAACTATTTTTACCATTGGCGATGCCATACATCCCCACCATTTCATCACCATAAAACACAGGCAAACCAAGAAATGAGTGCATGGCAGGATGACCTTCTGGTAACCCGCCGGCATCCGGATCTGTTTCGGGGTTAATACTGATAACTTTTTTGCGTGTTGTCATCACCTTGCCAAATAAGGTATTTAAGTTTCTGAACTCAAACCCGCTCTCAAGGTTCTTCTCATAAAGTATCTGCGTTTCTCTATCCCAAGCAATGTTGGTAATCGCATGCGTCTTTAAGTAAGGATCATCATCTTCATATAAAACCTCTCCCACAAAGCCATAATCACTCTCAGTAAGATCTAATAAATTATCAAGCATTCCATCCATGGTTTGATTAATATCGCCATTCTCAACGAAATCTGTTGTAGAGCGGTGCAACATATTGAGTAACTTTCTTTGCAGAGAAAGTTTCTCTTCCATCTGCACCCTTCCTGTTACATCTTGTACTGTGCCCGTCAATGATGACATGTTACCGTCACCATCAAATGCGGCCTCTGCTAATTCATGCACATATCTAATTTCACCACTTGGCCGAACAATACGATGTTCTACATCGTGGTGCCCTGTCCTTTGCGCGATTTCTTCACTTTTCTTTACTTTCTCTACATCATCAGGGAATATTGCATCATAAAAAGCCGTACGACTTGGTAAAAATTCCCCTGGTGTATAGCCAAAAATGTTATATATCTCCTCTGACCATTCCAATTCACCCGAATTTATATCAACTTTCCAGCTACCAAGCGACGCCATCTTTTGGGCATCGTTTAATTGCTTTTCACGTTGCGCTAAAGCCAATTCTGCATTCTTACGAACATCAATATCCTGCACCATACCCAACATATGCAATGCGCTACCATCTTCTGCTCGTACTACATCACCGCTTTCATGCACCCAGTGCACACTGCCATCTGACCAAACGACGCGATGTTCAATATTGTATACTTCCCCTTTTTCAACACATTGCGTAATGGCATCAATCACATCTTGTCGGTCATCGGGATGTATTGCCGCTAAAAAATTATCATAAGTTGTTTCGGTTACTTCTTTTTTATAACCAAAAATTGGCCAGATACGATCAGACCAATACAAATCGCCTGTGACAATATCCCAATCCCATGTACCAATATTGGCGAACTTCTGACTAAGATTAAGGCGCTCTTCACTTTTGCGCAGGGCCGTCACATCTGTCCGAGCTGACACATACTTATAAGGCCTGCCTTTTTCATCCAGGAAAGGGACGATTGTCGATTCAACCCAATATATATCTCCATTCTTGGCTTTATTACAAATTGTCCCTTGCCAGATTTCTCCAGCCGAGATTGTTTTCCATAACTTTTTATAAAATGTATCTGAATGATGAGTTGATTTAAGAATTCGATGATTTTTTCCCAGTATTTCTTCTTCGCTATAACCGCTAATAGCACAAAATTTTTGATTAACTGATGTTATTCGCCCCGCCGCATCTGCTACGCTGACAATGTCATGCTCATTCATCGTAGCAAGCTGGTATTCATTATCACTAAGTGCGGATATCAATTCTTGATGCAAATGTACATTTCTGCGTGAACGCTTAGCCATGATAGTCACTGAAGATATTAACTTGTCATTTAGTACTGGTTTCACCAGAAAATCGGCGGCGCCATACTTCAGATTGGATAAATGTTTGTTGATATCCGTCTCCGCTGATAAGAATATAATCGGAATATGTGCCCAGTTATCGTCTTGTCGTATTACCTGGACGAGTTCAGGCCCGGTACACTCAGGCATATAAACATCCACAACAATTACATCAGGTTTAAATTCTTCTAAAGCCTTTATACCATCCAAAGGATTTGATATTGCCTTTGCAATCAAGCCTTCCTCTTGCAAAATTTCCACATAACAATTTCCAAGTGGTACATCATTATCGATAAATAATACTCGATATGGATTAGTGGTTGCTTCTGACATCAATCCGTCAATTGTGCTGACCAATCTGCTAGTCTTAAATGATTTATTAAAATATCGACATACACCCACTTTTGCGGCGGCAATACGGTCCGTCAATTCATCTGTATCTGAAATAACAATTATCGGCGGGCAATTCTCTACCTGCTCCTTAATCGAAGCAATCTTTTGAATTACATTGCTATCATCTTTTAGCGCGACGTCAATAACGACAACGTCGGGTGATCTTTTTTGACAAGCAATTTTAATCTCACCTAAGTCAGAAAAATGTCTTCCATGATAATTTGCCTCTTGAAGACCGGTCATAACATTTGCTGCCATGCCATCATCAGCGATCATCAAATACACAAGATGCGGTGAAGTTATATTCTTTGTTCCTGAGCGCTGTGTAGACTTTATTGATGTTGGCATGATGCTCTCTCTAATAATTTCTATTTACTACTACTTAAATTTTTATCAACTTCCATTGCTCTTTTTTTGCGTACAATATCTTCGAGTCTGTCAAAAGGTATTGGCTTAATAAAAAATTCCACGCCATCAGGTAAGCCTGATTTCGCCTCTATTTCATCGTTATTTATTCCACTTACAACAATAATTGTACAATCATCCAAATTGGGCATTCTTTTCAGTGCCTTAATCATTTGAAAACCGTCCATATTGGGCATTCTCAAATCAGTAACGATTATGCGAGGCGATGTCTGACCAATTTTCACAAGACCTTCATAGCCATCTCTGGCGGTAACAAGATTTACATCAGTACACCACGATTTAAATTGCTTTTCATACATGCGTAGCTGTTGTGCATTATCTTCAACCACGACAACGGCAAAAGGCTCTTTATGATCATCAGGCGTCTGAAAATCGGTATTTTTAAGCTTCAGCATATCTTTCACTGAGCTAGAGATAATTCGACGGTGACCGCCATCCGTGGTCCACGCGCGTAGTGATCCATTATTGGTCCAAAGCTGAATCGTACTCACCGCAACCCCTAGCATTTCAGCCGCTTCACGCGTTGTGAGATATTCTTTTGTCTTTTCTAACACTTAAACCTCATAACTGTTTTATATACCAAATAATCACTTTACTCATTATCGGCACTTTCATCACTTTCCTTAGAAGTTATTTGACTAAGACTGACGATATAAACATTAATATGCCAAATTTCCCGGCATTGATGCGCTTTAGGTTAAAACCCGGCTGTAAACGAAAAAACGCCCATAAAGGGAGCTTTTTGTACTTGGTAGCGGGGGCAGGATTATTCGGGCTGCGCCCTTATTCTGCGCATCGTAGATGCTTGTTGCCGGAGTGAAACGTAGGTATACCTAATGAAGCCTGAAAGGATTCTAGGTGCTTTTCAACCTTCTTTTATTGTCGTAGGCTCGAACCCTGCCCTAAACGAAAAAAGCTCCCATAAAGGGAGCTTTTTGTATTTGGTAGCGGGGGCAGGATTCGAACCTACGACCTTCGGGTTATGAGCCCGACGAGCTGCCAGACTGCTCCACCCCGCATCAGTGGCGGCACTATACATAACTCGCTAAATAACTACAACAGACATACGGGGTTAATTCCAAATTACTTTATAAAATATTGAAAATACTCGTTTTAGTGAAGATTCTCTTCCATAGCTGTTTTTATATAGCCGAGCAATAATGCACATAAAAAAAGCCGGGCAACAGCCCGGCTTTTCTATACCTTGGGAGGTATTATTTAAGGCTTAACGTAAACGTAGCCTTTGAACTGAAGTTCAGCTACTTCGGCTACGCCAGAAGGAACGATTTCAGCATTCAAGTTGATCTTATCTTTAGGGATCTTCTTACCACGTACAGTGTTTGCACAAAGAGCAAACTTCACACCGCGGTTAGCAAGTTCTTGGATTTGATCACCAAATTTGTGACCTTTTTTATCTTTCTTGCCATCAACAACGATAAAACCGCCAGAACTATGGAAAACCATAACCGCTTTCAGGTTCTTATCACCTAGAGCATTAAGGTGATTCTTCATGTTACGTAGACCACGGTAACCCCAGTTAAGGTCGTTCATGTGGTAAACAACTTTTTGAGCTTTGTAACCGTTCTTAGCAGGTGCACGATCAGCAGTGCCTGCACAACCAGCCAATGAAACAGCCAATACGCCAGCAGCAGCTAGCATCAAAGTATTTTTAATAGTCATTATTTACTTCTCCTCATGTATCTTATTATATTTCGAAAGCAACAATATTGTCGTTTGCGCACTAGTGATTTAACACTCTTACAAGCCTGATTGCCAGCCCTATACCGATTATCTTACTAACGACATTATTTATTAATATTTCAATAACTTATAATCGTATATTCGCAGATTATTATATACCCTGTATTGCAAAAAGCACTGCATTACGCACCATTACTGCACTCTACATTGTAATTTACAATGCTTTTCCTAGTCAGAAGTGGCTCGTTTTAATTTACGCCATAAAGTCGTCTTATCAATACCTAGTATCTGCGCCGCACGGTTCTTTTTTCCCTTGGAATGATTCAGCACATGGCTTATATAGGCCTGTTCCAGTTCATCAAGCGTCACAAAATTTGTCCCTGAAAATAGATCCTCATTAAATGCCTTTTCGTTGCCTTCTTCAGGCACTTCATTCGACCAAGACAAAATAGGATTATCGGCAAGAATGACACAACGTTCAACGGCATTACGCAACTCTCGAATATTACCTCGCCACGGAGCATCACATAAACGTCGCATCGATGTAGAATCAAAGCCCGTCACTTGACGAGAGTATCGATTCGCAAACTCATCTACAAAATGTTCCACAAAGGCGGGAATATCTTCACGTCGTTCATCTAATGATGGCACACGGATATTCACGACATTAAGGCGATGATAAAAATCATGCCGAAACACACCTTCTTCAACCAGTTGTTCCAGATCTCGGTTAGTTGCCGCAACAATACGAATATCAATTGGCGTGGATTGCGTTCCTCCAACGCGTGTGACATTTTGATCTTCAATAGCACGCATCAATTTCATTTGCATGGCATCTGAAATATTACAAACTTCATCAAAGAATAAAGTACCACCACTAGCTTGTTCCATTAAACCTTGTTTACGCTGATTAGCTCCTGTGAAGGCACCTTTCTCATGGCCAAACAATTCAGACTCAAGCAATGTTTCAGTTAGGGCACCACAATCGATGACTACAAAAGGGGCATCTTTACGCGGGCTGTAATCATGTAAAGCATGTGCAACAAGTTCTTTACCAGTTCCTGACTCACCAGTAATGATAACGTTACAACTTACCTCGGATACTTTTTCAATAGAATTAAAGAGCGAACGCATGACAGGGCTATCGCCAATCATACCAAATCGATTTCCAGAACGACGCAAACGTTTTTTAAGTAGTTTGTTTTCTTTCTTTAATTCATGCGATTCAATACTTCGCTGCACCGTCAATGTGAACTCATCAAAATCAAATGGCTTCTTAATAAAATCCGCCGCACCGCGCTTCATCGCCTCTACCGCATTTTCAACTGAAGAATGTCCGGTCATCACTAAAATCAATGCCTCTTGATCGATTTCGCGAAGCTTTGTTAATAAATCAAACCCATTCATCTCAGGCATACGCAAATCGGTAACTACAACATCAGCACCTGATTTAGTAAATTCATTAAGACATTCCGTTGGCGATTGAAATACGCGCATATCAAGGCCGGCACTTTCGCACTGCCGCTGCATCACTTTACATGTAACGGGGTCGTCATCAACAAACAACATTTTTATCGTTGATAAATCCAAGCTACACTCCTTTAAGTACGTTTTTTTGATTTATTTTGCATGGCAAAATTAACCCCAAATGGTAAGCGTATCTTAACGCAAGTCCCTTTACCTTCTTTACTATCTAAAGTAATTTCACCATCGTGCTTTTTAATAATCCCATAACTCACTGACAAGCCCAGACCGGTTCCTTCACCTTCAGGCTTGGTTGAGAAAAACGGATTAAAAATATCTGACATATCTTTTTTCGCAATGCCTATACCTTCATCCGCAATTTCAATTACCGCATCGTCATTATCAGTAAATAATGCCAAATCAATATTTCCACCTTCTGCAGAGGCATATATCGCATTTAATAAAATATTAACAAAAACTTGCTGCAATTGATTGGCATCGCCCTGTATAGCAAGACCTTTTTCTAATTGCGTTACTACTTTTACTGAACTCGAGTCTGCGCGATGTCGTAATAAATCAACAGTATCCTCTAGTAATACATCCAGCATGAACTCTTCATGGCGAGGCTCACTCACTCGTGCGAATTTTAATATCCCTTGAACAATTCGTGCACAACGCTCCCCCTCTTCTTGCAAGGTGTGCAAATCAGCTTTGATTAATTCTGATTTATCATGTTCGCCTATTGACTCCTCAACTAATCGAGCAAGTGACATAATGTTCATTAACGGATTATTAATTTCATGCCCAATACCCGCTGCCATTTGCCCTACTGCCGCAAGACGATCTGACTGGCGTACTGCTCGCTCTGCTTTGTCGCGTTGTTGGCGTGTACGCTCTAACGAACCACAAAGATAGTTAAAGGCACGTCCTACAATACCGACTTCGTCACTACGACCACCATCTAAGTAACGTGCCGTTTCATCGCCATCCGCGTAATGAGTAATTGTTTCGGCCAACTCTTGAACGGGTGTTGCCAACCTATCCGCCACCCAGCGCGCGATAAGCAAACTAAGCAATAACAACACACCACTTAATAACCAGATTGTATTACGTAACTTCTCAATCGGCGCAAAGACAGTGTCATAGGCTGTTTCTATCACTAACATCCAACTCGCGCGATCATCTTCATACGGAGAATAATTTAAATAGAAATACATGCGCCCATCATCAAGCAACATATAGCCTGGTTTATCCTTAGTTCTAATCGTATTCCAATTGTCACCACCCAGATCAGATGTGAAGCGAAAATCAGTGTTTAGCTGATTTGCAAAGCGTTGATTGTTGTCTTCATGAAAAAGATATATACCGTCACGTGCTTTATTCGCATTATTTACTTCAACGACATAAGCCTTACCATCAAAACCACTCATTGCGGACATTACGGTCTCATCAATACGCGTACCCCACATATTAATAATAAGCAAACCTTCTAAATCGGTTAAGTCGTCGCGAATCGGTACGGAATAACGCACCATAGATGGACAAAAGTCCGCATTTACTTGTACTAGGCCTAATTCAAAATTGGATACATACACACCAATTTGATCATCAAGTGCATTTTTAAAAAATGGCCGACTTGATTGATCGGCTACATAGTAGCGACCTCTGTCTTTATCCAACAATTCCGGCTCAATACGTCGCCCTTCTTTAACCTTAACCAAGGTCTTACCGGTTTTGTCGATAAAACGCATCGCTTGAATGGTACGTACTTTACGCTGAAAATTTACAAAGTATTCTTGAAGATCACGCACGCGTTCATGATAAAAAGCATCATCATTAGCAGCCGATACCGTACTGAAATTTTTAAGTATCGGTACTTCCGCGAGGCCAGCAGCCAAATCTTTTTGATTTTCAACCAAGGTGCGTAGTTCAGCCGCCATATTACTGAGTTTTTCATGTAACTCAGCCGTAATACGTTTTTGTAAATCAGCCTCAATCTGACTAACGACACCAAACTGCAATATCAACAGTGGGACAAGTGTCATTATCCCAATGATGAAAAAGAGTTTTTGGCGTAAGGGCATGGCAGATATCCACAAAACATTGCAATGTGCATAATACTATCACATATCGCTATTCGTGCTCACAAGATAAAAATTATAAAGCACTGATAATACTAATATTATCTTATGACTGGCATTGCAAAGGACTTGAGAGTGCCTGCAACACTTCACCATTATTTTTGTTCTGTACAAACACGGCAATACCCAGGTTTTTATGTTGCCACTCAGGTTTAATATCGAGTTTTACGTGTTTCGTGAACTGGCGTTTATCAAGGAAAGGGATCGCGAACATTTCACGCACAACATAATCGTGGTGCAATGAACGGCCACTGTTTTCACCGGCATTCACATTACTAACTAAGGCATTTTCATACACTGCGAAAAACAACACTGAGCCGGCACCAACCTTGTTGAGTAGTTGCGCACCAACATTAACAGCAATAGTGTCACCCTTTACTGCTTTCCAATCCAGGCTTAAATTAGCGGCTGCAGGCCATTCATTGACCTCATTAAGTAACAGTTGAACATTCTGACGACGCCAACTACGAAAATCACGGCCATTAAATACTAATTGCGGTGTGTAAATTGAACGAAGACTATTGCGCTGAGCAATTTCACGCTGCCTTTGAGTGTACTGTGGTTCTGAGTATGGATCACGCCAACCAATATAATTCCAATAATCGACATGCAAAGAAAGCGGTAATAATTTATCGGCACCGATTCCCTTCGCCGCCAAACCACTTAACCATTTATCTGCCGGTGGACAACTACTACAACCTTCAGACGTATAAAGCTCAAGCAAGGCAACACGCTTACTACCACTCTTTACATTACATTGAGCGGCTTGTAGGGCCATAGGTGTTATTAATAATACGGATAAAAGAAATGACTTGGTGATTCGCATATTCGCCTCCGTGCAATTCATGCTGTGCATGATTGTTATTATTGAAGGTTCGACGCCAAGCAGTGAAAAAGGTTCAATTCGTGCGACGATTCCGATCTAATAAATGCTTAAGGTCATGACGGTAAATGAAACCCGGTAATGCAAAAATCATGAATAAGAAAAAGCTTACCCAGTAAAATTCCCAATCTTGACTGTGACTGCCACCAGTTGCCTTAATTTCAAGGCCAATCGATATACCACCAATAATGATGTATAAAATAAGCCACTCAAGAAGACGTAACCAAACTGGCTTACCTGTTTCCATCGGCGCAAGCACCAATAAAGTACGTTCAGTTAACCACGGAAGGTTTGCCGCAATGATACTAATAATAAGGAGTATTGTGATAAGCATAGTCGGCTCAGTATATCTGAATTAGCGCCCACAGGTAATGGAAGCGTAATGTAATTTTAGATAAACACTGCTGCACACATTGCAATGAGCGCCCCGGGGAATAACCCGACGAACAGTACGGCCAAAGAATTCATACTAAATGCGATATTCATTTCCGTAGACACTTCTAGTGGGCTGTCAGCTTCCGGTTCGTCAAAGAACATCAACTTGATAACACGTAAGTAGTAGAAAGCGCCGATTACAGAGAAACCAACCGCAACGGCGGCTAACCAAACCATGTCGATATTAACAATCGCTTGCAGTACTAGTAACTTGGCATAGAAACCAACTGTTGGCGGTACGCCTGTCATTGAGAACATCAACAACAACATCATAAAAGCAATCCAGGGACTACGACGACTCAAACCTTTAAGGTCAGACAAATTATCAGCTTCTGAATCACGACGGCTCAGAACAATAATCAACGCAAAGCCAGCCATTGCTGTCGCCGCGTAGGTAATAATATAAAACATTGATGCCGAGTAGCCTGCCTTTGTTCCCGCAAGAATCCCGAGCAAGATAAAGCCAACGTGTGAAATTGTTGAATAAGCCAACATACGTTTCAAATTAGTTTGCGCCAAAGCAATGATATTACCGACGGCCAGTGATAATACCGAAAGGATAATTAACATGTCTTGCCAGCCCGCATGCAAACCGCCCATACCTTCGACGAGCAAACGCATAAATAAAGCAAAACCAGCAATTTTCGGTGCACTACTAATGTACATAGTGACTGATGTTGGCGCACCATGATAAACGTCCGGAACCCACATATGGAATGGAACAGCACCTAACTTAAAGGCAAGACCAACAACAACAAACACCAAACCAAAGATCAGAACGACATCATTACTATCTTTCGCTTGAATAGCTGTTGCCAATTCAGCCAGATCCAACGTACCCGTAGCCCCGTAGAACATGGACATACCGTATAGCAACATACCTGATGCAATCGCACCCAAAATAAAGTATTTCATTGCTGCTTCTGAGGCTTGCAGTGAATCTTTATGGAAAGCAACCATGGCATATACAGATAGCGACAATAATTCCAGGCCAAGATAAATGGTTAAGAAGTTATGTGCTGATACCATGATCATCATGCCGAGCACACCAAACAAACCTAATACGTAATATTCACCTTTAAAAATATCGCGATCTTTTAAGTAGCCACGTGAATATAAAAATACCATCGCAATCACCAGGTAAATCACACACTTCAATAACGTTCCCATGGGATCGCTAACGTAAGTACCGCTAAAGGTGTAGGTAGCTTCAGTGGGCGCAACCGCAATCGTGACAATTAAGGTACCGAGCAATGACAACTGCGCTAACACATAGGTTAAAACACGGTTTTCATCATTAATAAATAAATCGGCAATCAGTACGACACAAGCCATGGTCAGCAGAAAAATTTCTGGTGAGGCAAGTGCAAAATCTGGCATGGCGAATGAATTTGTCATATCAATCCCGTTACAGCTTAGACTGCGCAATATGTTGCAGCAGGTTATCAATAGTTACATGCATGACATCGACCAAAGGATCTGGCCAAACACCAAATAACAACACAGCAAAGGCCAATGTGCCTAGAATAAAGAATTCACGTCCATCAAGATCAGTCAATGCGGCGACTTTGTCATTGGCAACTTCACCAAACAGTACGCGCTTAACCATCCACAATGTGTATGCTGCACCGAGTATCAAGGTTGTTGCCGCAACAAAGGCAATCCAGAAGTTTGCTTTGAAGCTCGCCAGGATCACCATGAATTCACCAACGAATCCTGATGTGCCTGGTAGGCCTGCATTCGCCATCGCAAAGAACACCATGAATGCAGCAAAGATAGGCATCGTATTCACTACCCCGCCGTAATCATTGATCATACGACTGTGCATGCGGTCATACATAACGCCAACACAAAGGAACATGGCTGCAGAAATAAAACCGTGTGAAATCATTTGCACCATGCCGCCTTCCATTGCCAAGGCTGAACCTTCATAGCTACCGGTTGAGGCGAAAATACTAAAACTAATAAAGAAACCTAAGGTCACGAAACCCATGTGAGCAATCGATGAATAAGCAATCAATTTCTTCATGTCTTGTTGTGCGAGCGCGACAAAACCAATGTAGGCAATCGCAATCAATGACATGCCAATAATCAACCAATCCAATTCATGGCTGGCATCAGGTGTGATCGGTAAGCTGAAACGAAGGAAACCGTAGCCCCCCACCTTCAGCATAATCGCTGCCAAGATCACGGAACCACCAGTTGGCGCTTCAACGTGCGCATCAGGTAACCATGTATGCACTGGCCACATTGGCACCTTAACGGCAAAGGCCAGTAGGAATGCAATGAAGATCAGAATCTGTTCTTGTAAACTCAATTGCACAGCATGAAAGGCAAGAATGTCAAAACTACCGGCTTGGAAATACAAGTAGATTAACGCAACCAACATGAACACTGAGCCCAAGAAGGTGTAAAGGAAGAACTTAATGGTTGCGTAAACGCGATTAGGTCCACCCCAGATACCGATAATCAAGAACATCGGTATTAACATCGCTTCCCAATATACATAAAACAGAATTGCGTCTAGTGATGCGAATACACCATTAATCAAACCCTGCATAATCAGGAATGCAGCCATGTATTGTGAAACGCGGTGCGTAATGACTTTCCAACCAGCCAAAACAATAATAATCATTATCACGCTGGTTAAAATAATCAGTGGCATCGAAATACCATCAACACCTAATGCATAACGAATATCAAACGCTTCAATCCAGTTTGTTGTTTCCGTGAATTGCATACTGGCTGTACCGGTATCAAACCCGGTGTACAATGGCATGCTTAACAAAAACGTCAGTACGGTGACAGTCAAAGCAATAGGTCGAGCGCCCCATGGATCTTTATCACCAACAGCTAAAACAATCAGGCCACCGAAAATAGGTACCCAAATTAGAAGACTAAGTAATGGTAAATCTGCAAACATATTCCTTAGGCTCCCCACCAAACAAACCAACTAAGAAGTCCTAGCAGGCCAACAATCATCACAAATGCGTAATGGTATAAATAACCGGTTTGTACAACACGCACGACACCGGCAAACCAGTTAATCGTTGCTGCACTACCGTTGACGATTAAACCATCAATGATATTGACATCTCCTTGCTTCCATAAGCCTTTACCTAGCAGACGACCACCGCCCGCAAAGACATTGATGAACAGATCATCCATGTAATATTTATTCTCGAATAAGGTGTGCAAGAAACCAAACTTATTTTGGAACCAATCCGCAATGCTTGGACGCTTCATGTAAATAAACCATGCCGTGAACAAACCACCCATTGCAAGCCAGAAAGCGGGGCCTTGCATTCCATGTAATACAAAACCAAGTGGGCCATGATAATCAGCCGCTAATCCGGCAATGGCATTGTGTGCATCAGCAACATAAATTGCCGTACCAAAATAATCACCCATCACAACATCACCCAATAGGTAACCCGCGAAAACAGATGGAATAGCTAATAAGATCAGCGGTACCGTGACGACGGCCTTACATTCGTGCAGATGTTCACGCGTGTGTTCATCCATGCGTTCTTTACCATGGAATACCAGGAAGAACATACGGAAGCTATAAAGCGCAGTAATAAAAACGCCCGCTAACACGGCTATATAGGCAAAACTATGTATCCAGGTAGCATGATCTAATTGAGTCGACGCGTGTACGGCTTCAATAATAGTATCTTTGGAGAAGAAACCGGCGAATCCTGGGAAACCAATCAATGCCAAGGAGCCAACTAATGAGGTCCAGTAAGTGATCGGCATATATTTACGCAGGCCACCCATCTTGCGCATATCCTGTTCATGGTGCATGGCGATAATCACTGCACCTGCCGCCAAGAACAACAGTGCTTTAAAGAAGGCATGCGTCATCAAGTGAAATATTGCCGCTGAATAAGCCGACGCACCCAAGGCAACGGTCATGTAACCCAGTTGTGACAATGTTGAATAGGCAACAACACGTTTAATATCGTGCTGAACCAAACCAAGGAAGCCCATAAACAATGCAGTAACCGCACCGATAAACAATACAAATCCTAATGCCGTTGTCGATAACTCAAATATAGGCGACATCCGCGATACCATAAAGATACCCGCCGTCACCATCGTTGCAGCATGGATTAAGGCAGAGATCGGTGTTGGGCCTTCCATTGAATCCGGTAACCAAACGTGCAGTGGCACTTGTGCCGATTTGCCCATCGCGCCAATGAACAGCAAAATACAAATCACTGTTAATACCGACCATTCCATACCGGGGAATATCTGCATTGTTTCGCCAACAAGGCTTGGTACTTTTTCAAACACAGTCGCATAATCAAGCGAACCGGTATACATCAATACAGCGGCGATACCGAGCAAGAAACCAAAGTCACCAACACGGTTAACAAGGAATGCTTTCAAGTTCGCAAAGATAGCCGTCTCGCGGGTATACCAGAAACCAATCAATAGATATGAGACTAAACCAACTGCCTCCCAACCGAAGAACAGTTGCAAGAAGTTGTTTGCCATTACCAACATTAACATTGAGAAAGTAAATAAGGCGATGTAACTAAAGAAACGCTGGTAACCCGGATCATCGTGCATGTAACCGATAGTGTAGATATGTACCATTAATGATACGAAGGTCACCACGACCAGCATAATCGCCGTTAATTTATCTACAAGAAAACCAATCTCAAATTTAATACCGTCACTCACCAGCCAGGTATAAACAGATTCGTTATACGTCGCCATGCCATCAATCAAAAACAGCTTCATGACATAAAAAGACAATACGCACGATAAGGCGACACCGGAAATAGTTACCCAGTGAGATGCCGTGCGTCCTATTTGTTTACCAAATAGACCCGCAAGCACAGAACCGACTAGCGGTGCGAGAACAATTGTCAGAAATAGATTTTCCATACGAGTACGCCGTTGTTATTCCTGTTAGCCTTTCATTCCACTGATGTCATCAACATTAATTGAATGACGTTTACGGAACAGCACGATAAGAATGGCTAAGCCAATCGCTGCCTCGGCTGCTGCAACAGTAAGAATAAAGAAAACAAACACCTGCCCCGCCGTATCATTTAGATAATACGAGAAGGCGATAAAATTCAAATTCACAGCCAGCAACATCAGTTCAACTGACATCAACAGGATGATAATATTTTTTCTGTTTATGAAAATACCGGCCACTGAAATACTGAATAAAATCGCAGCAACAATGAGGTAATGAGATAAAGCAATCATGATTTGCTTCCCCCATCATAATCCGAATCTGAATCCATTTTTACGACCCGAACTTGATCCGTTGCCTTTGTTGCAACTTGATCGTTGATGTTCTGATGGCGAGTACCTTCACGACGACGCATCGTCAGAGAAATAGCCGCAATAATTGCGACCAACAAAATGGCAGCAGCTATTTCAAATGGGTAAAGATAAACGGTATATAAGATACTGCCTAGCTCGCGGGTATTACTGTAATCAGAAGCATGACGTGTTGGTTCAGCAAACTGTTCTAAACCGAAGTTTGCCGGGCCGACAACGAGAATTAATTCAATCGCCATAATTACGGCAACAACAACTGCGATTGGTAGATATCTTGCGAAACCTTCTCGCATACGTGCAATATTAATATCCAACATCATGACAACGAACAAGAACAACACCATGACCGCGCCAACATAGACAAGCACCAAAGTAATCGCGAGGAACTCTGCTTCCAACATTAACCATAATGCAGCACAGTTAAAGAACGTCATCACCAGAAACAACGCTGAATGCACCGGGTTTTTCATCGTAATTACCATGGTTGCAGCAAATAGCAGCAATCCGGCAAAAACATAAAAGCTAATCATTTCAACCATAATTCAGTACCTACCTTAACGGTATGCGGCATCCTCCGCGCGATCTTTGGCAATCTGATTTTCACAAAGATCACCATGGCGCAGCAATTTCTCTTTAGTCATAATATTTTCACCACGATTTTCGAAGTGATACTCAAGCTCTCTGGTTTCAACGATCGCATCAACCGGACATGCTTCTTCACAAAAGCCGCAATAAATACATTTAAATAAATCGATGTCATAACGCGTAGTACGGCGCGAACCATCTTCGCGTTGCTCCGACTCAATCGTAATAGCTAATGCCGGGCAAACTGCTTCGCAAAGCTTACAAGCAATGCAACGTTCTTCACCATTTGGATAACGACGTTGCGCATGCAAGCCGCGGAAACGTCCCGATTGTGGCGTTTTTTCTTCAGGGTAAAAAAGCGTGAATTTCTTTCTGAAATAGTAACGCCCCGTTACGCTCATGCCCTTTAATAGTTCAGTTAAGAACAGGCTTTTGAAAACACTTTTCATGGAATTGATCATCAGCTTATCCTCTTAATCAAACCACGGGCCAAGTTGCATCAGCACCATGACAGCAACCACCAGCAACCAAACAATTGTTACAGGAATAAATACTTTCCAACCCAGGCGCATAATTTGGTCATAACGGTAACGCGGGAATGTCGCGCGGAACCAAAGGAAGAAAATCAGGAAGAACGCGGTCTTCATGATAAACCATTGAATGCCATCACCGACCAATGTTCCAAAGATACCATCTGGTATCCATGCCGCAGGTAATGGTGAATACCAACCACCGGCAAACATAATCGCAGTCAGTGCTGCAATCAAAATCATATTGGCATATTCCGCCAAGAAGAACACCGCAAAAGCCATGCCCGAATAATCAACATGGAAGCCAGCAACGATTTCTGACTCGCCTTCCGCTACGTCAAATGGCGCACGGTTAGTTTCCGCAACACCTGAAATAAAGTACACAATAAACAGAGGGAATAATGGTAACCAGAACCAATCCAGTAATCCGAACTCACCATGTTGCGATTCAACAATTACGCGCAGATTCAAATCACCTGCAGCAATCAATACGCCAACCAATGCAAAACCCATCGCAATTTCATAGGCAACAATTTGTGCCGACGAACGTAATGCGCCTAAGAAGGCATATTTAGAGTTTGAAGACCAACCAGCAATAATGACGCCGTAAACACCAAGCGATGTAATGGCTAATACATACAACAGTCCGGCATTCACTTCATCAGCAATACCGAGAAAATCATTCAGAGGAATAACTGCCCAAGCCGCAAGCGCGGTCGCAAGTGAAATAATCGGCGCCATCAAGAACAACAACTTGTTGGCCTTGGTAGGAATAATAATTTCCTTGAACATCAGCTTCACCGCATCGGCAATCGGCTGACCGAGACCCCACATTTTGAAACCAAAGAAACCAACACGGTTCGGTCCAATGCGTACTTGCATGTAACCAATGATCTTACGTTCGGCAAAGGTTAAGTAAGCGACACAAAGCATCAATGGAACCATCAGTGCAACAATGCTGAGTACGATCTGCACTATGGTGAATGACCAAAGTAATTCACCCCAACCCCAAACTGTATCGAACAACTCGCTCATAATCTTTCCACTAGTCCTTCGTTACCGTTACGGCTTGGTAAGGTGCACCAAGACCACTATTTAAATCAGTTGCGCTGTTTACCATTACACAATTATCTGGAATACATTCATCAAGTTTCAATTCAGCCGAAACCTCATCATCGCCCTGCCCAACTACAACGCGCAATGCATCACTAACATTCAACTTACTCGCAGTGGCCGCATTCATTGCCACGGTTTCAGTTGCCGCGTGTACTGTTTGCTGTAATGCCGGAGCACGACGCACAACATTGTCAGTTGCGTAGATAGTCAAATCACTGATACGAACCAATGCATCGCTACTTGAAAGTTTGCCTGGACACTGCCAGTTCAACTGATTGTCTGCACTCATACTTGTACTATCGCGTTCTACTTCAGCACGCACTCCCTCTGATGAAAGGTAGTCATAGCCATTCAGATCCAGCAAATTGCCAAGCACTCTGAGTATTTTCCACGCTGGACGCGTTTCACCATATGGTGCACAATTTGCCGAGAAACGTTGCCACGTGCCAGCTGCATTCACAAACGTACCTGATGTTTCTGAGTACGGTGCCATTGGTAACATGACGCTGGCGTATTCACGCATCGCATCAGATATAAATGGCGTTAAACAAACCACAAAATCAGCGGCCTTAAGTGCACGCATGGCTTGTGCCGGATCAATGCAATCAAGTTCTGGCTCCACATTCATTAGCATGTAGGTTGACGCAGGACTATCAAACATTGTCATGGCATTCTTGCCGGTATTCACTTCTTTACCGCCAACACCAGCAAATGGTAATGCGCCGGCTAAACGAGCACCAACACTGTTCGCGCCACGTGGTAAGTAACCAAATGTTGCGTCAGCTAATTTTGCGAGCAAACCGGCAAGTGCGCGGATTGCAGATAAATTAGCCATTGCCATCGCTTGAGTACCAATAATGACTGAGCTGTTTGTCGCATCATTAAGGTTATTAGCTATGGCTGTATGTGTTTCCGTTACATTGACTGAAGAAATCAATGCATCCAGTCCAGCTGGTGCTGATTGTTGTGTAATCGCCAACATCGCTTTAACAATTGCTGCAAGTTCAGAGGTAAGTGAATCAGGATGCGCAACAATCGTTTCAGCAATTGGGTAATTAATATCGTAATCCATGCTATTTAATAGCATGACCTTAGCGCCATTGCTGACGGCTTTACGCAGGCGATGCGATGCAATCGGTTGGTCGTGACGAATATTCGAGCCTATCAACAATGCGGCATCAACAGATTCAAGTGCTGCAACTGATGAACCCAGACCTTGTGCGATCGGCATACCATTATCATCAGAAAAATCTTGCTGACCAATGCGATAATCAATTGACGTTGCGCCCATATCACGCAATAACTTCTGCATAAGGAAGGCTTCTTCGGTTGTTGCGTTTGGTGATAGCAACCCAGCAATACTTGCCGCGTTGCCACGCAAACCTTCGACAACTTCTTCAAGTGCAGCATTCCAATCTGTTGCTTGCCATTCACCACCAACCTTAATCATTGGTGTAGAAAGTCTGGATTTGCTGTTTAGCCCTTCGTAGGCATAACGATCACGATCTGAAATCCAGACTTCGTTAATCTTTTCATTTTCGTTTGGCACAACGCGAACAATTTCTTTCTCGCGAATGTGGGTATTGATGTTCGAACCAATACAATCATGCCCTGCAATGCCTGCTGTTGAGCGCATTTCCCAAGCTCGCGCCGCAAAGCGCGAAGGCTTAGCAGTTAACGCACCAACTGGACAAACATCAATAACATTACCTGACATTTCAGAATCAACACTGCGTTCGATATAAGTGCCAATCAATGTGTTTGTACCACGACCCATGCCGCCAAGTTCTTTGTCACCACCGACTAATTCAATAGTACGAATACAACGTGTGCAATGAATGCAACGCGTCATTTCAGTTTCAATCAGTGGGCCAATATTTTTATCTTTTACAACGCGTTTCTTTTCGGCGAATCGAGAGACACTACGACCATAACCCATCGCAATATCTTGCAGCTCACACTCACCACCTTGATCACAAATCGGACAATCAAGCGGATGGTTAATCAATAAGAATTCCATCACGCCTTGTTGTGCCTGTTTGGCGAAGTCTGAACTGGTCAAAACCTTCATACCATCCATAACTGGTGTAGCACATGCCGGTAGTGGCTTTGGTACACCTTCTACTTCGACCAAACACATCCGGCAGTTAGCGGCGATAGGTAATTTCTTGTGGTAACAGAAGCGTGGAATATAAACATTCGCATCATCGGCTGCGTGAATAATCATTGAACCTTTAGCTGCTTGCATCGGCACGCCATTGATTTCAATATTCACCATGTCATCGGCATTTATTTCAGGTTTCGCGCTCATGCTGCGGCTCCCTTATCATTGCCACCGACAAGACATTTCTTGTTCGTAATATGGTATTCAAATTCACTACGGAAATGCTTGAGGAAACTTTGTACTGGCCATGCAGCGGCTTCACCGAATGCGCAAATAGTATGCCCTGCAATTTGTCCTGCTGCCGATTCCAGCAAATCCAGATCTTCAGGACGACCTTGACCATTTTCGATGCGTTCTAATACGCGGTACATCCAACCAGTGCCTTCACGACAAGGTGTGCATTGACCACAAGACTCAGCGTAGTAGAAACGCGATAAACGCATTAACGCCTTAACCATGCATGTCGTTTCATCCATCACGATAACGCCACCCGAACCGAGAGCAGAACCGGCTTTGGCAACCGAGTCATAATCAAGATCACATTCCATGATGACATCCGCAGGCATCACGGGCATTGAACAACCACCGGGGATAACTGCTTTTAATTTATTTCCATCACGCACACCACCAGCTAACTCAAGTAAATCTTTAAAAGGCGTACCCATCGGAATTTCATAAACACCTGGCTTATTAACGTGACCGGCAATTGAGAATAACTTCATGCCACCGTTATTTGGTTTACCCAAGTTGAGGAACCAGTCTGCACCATTACGAATAATCGCAGGTACCGAGGCCAGGGTTTCAGTGTTATTAATTGTTGTTGGTTTACCGTATAAACCAAAGTTGGCTGGAAATGGTGGTTTAAAACGTGGTTGACCTTTTTTGCCTTCGAGTGATTCAAGCAAAGCCGTTTCTTCACCACAAATGTAGGCTCCTGCACCGAGGTGTCCGTACAATTCAAAATCAAATCCTGAGCCAAGAATATCTTTGCCAAGGAAACCTGCATCGTAGGCTTCTTTCAATGCTTGTTCGAAACGTTCGAATGGTTCGTGATGAAACTCACCACGTAAATAGTTATAACCAGCCGTTGCGCCAATTGCGTAACCGGCAATGATCATCCCTTCCACTACTGAATGCGGATTGAAACGCAGGATGTCACGATCTTTAAATGTACCCGGCTCACTTTCATCCGAGTTACATACGATATATTTTTCACCGGCGGCTGTGCGAGGCATAAAGCTCCACTTCAAGCCAGTTGAGAAACCCGCACCACCACGACCACGTAAGGCAGAACCTTTAACAGTCTCAATAACATCTTCCTGCGAGATCTTGTCTGCAAGAATTTTTTTCAGCGCTTCATAACCACCGGTCTTGATGTAGTTCTCAAGTGTCCACGGTTCGTCGAATTGCATTGTCTGGAAACAAACTTCGTTTGCCATGATGAGTCCGCCTTAACCTTTTCTAATCCAATCCATCAAGGATTGCGTCTATTTTTTCTGGTGTTAATTTTTCATGGTAATGACCATCAACAACCATCATTGGACCGCCACCACACGCTGCCAAACATTCTTCTTCTATTTTCATTGTAAACTTGCCATCAGCTGTTGTTTCGCCCTGCTTAATACCAAGTTTCTTTTCTATATATTCAACGACAGTGTCTGATCCCATTAACATGCAACAAATATTAGTGCAGATATTAATTTTGTGACGGCCACATGGCTCACGATCAAACATTGAATAAAATGTAGCGACTTCATAAACACTGACGCGAGGCATACCAATATATTCAGCTACCGCATTCATTATTTCTTCTGTTAACCAACCGCCATTCTGTTCTTGTGCAGCAGTCAGTGCAGGAATCACTGCAGACTCACGACGATCCGCCGGAAACTTGGTTAACCAGTGTTCAATTTCTTTACGTACTGATTCACTCAGCACATCATTGGCTGTTTGCATTTGTTCACTCATTAGCGGTCAATCTCGCCGAATACGATATCCATGGTACCAATAACGGAAACCACGTCTGAAATCATGTGCCCTTTCACCATTTCGTCCATTGCGGATAGATGCGCAAAACCAGGTGCACGTACTTTCACACGGTATGGCTTATTCGCTCCATCAGAAACCATGTAGACGCCGAACTCACCCTTAGGATGTTCAATCGCGGCATAGGCTTCTCCTTCTGGTACACAGTAACCTTCAGTAAATAATTTAAAGTGGTGAATAAGTGCTTCCATATCACCTTTCATTTCTTCACGTGGTGGTGGAGATACTTTGTTATCTTCCAACATCACTGGGCCCGGGTTTGCGCGCAACCAATCAACACACTGTTGTATAATGCGGTTTGATTGACGGAACTCTTCCATACGAACCAGGTAACGGTCGTAACAATCACCATTAACACCAACAGGAATATCAAACTTAAGCTTGTCGTAAACTTCGTAAGGCTGTTTCTTACGCAGATCCCACTCAACACCTGAACCACGCAACATAGGACCAGTAAAGCCAAGCTGCAATGCACGCTCTGGTGAAACCGTTGCGATACCCACTGTACGTTGTTTCCAAATACGGTTATCAGTTAACAATGTTTCATATTCATCAAGCAATGCGGGGAAACGTATTACAAAATCTTCGATGAAATCAAGCAAGCTACCACTGCGGGCATCGTTCATTTTCGCAACGTCTTTTGCGTTATGCCATTTAGAAACTTTAAACTGAGGCATAACATTTGGCAGATCACGGTAGACGCCACCTGGACGGTAATACGTTGCATGCATACGTGCGCCAGAAACCGCTTCGTAGACATCCATTAAATCTTCGCGTTCACGGAAACAATACAAGAATAAAGTCATTGCACCGATATCAAGCGCGTGTGTTCCCAACCACATCAAGTGATTTAAGATACGTGTAATCTCGTCGAACATAACGCGAATGTATTGCGCGCGTTCCGGTGCCTGTACCCCCAGTAGTTTTTCAATCGCTAATACATAACCATGTTCATTACACATCATGGAAACATAATCGAGACGGTCCATGTAACCAATGCTTTGGTTATACGGTTTGCTCTCTGCTAACTTTTCAGTACCACGATGCAATAAACCAACATGTGGATCCGCGCGTTGTACAACTTCGCCATCAAGCTCAAGTACAAGACGTAACACACCATGTGCCGCAGGATGCTGTGGACCAAAGTTCAACGTGTAATTTCTAATTTCAGGCATTATTCTGTTTCCGCCATATCAGTAGAATCAGCATCGATACCATCAAGGTTGTCACCACGAATAACGCGTGGCACTAAAACGCGTTCTTCAATGCTCACCGGTTGGTAAACGACGCGCTTTTTCTCTGCGTCATAACGCATTTCAACTTCACCAATTAACGGAAAATCTTTGCGGAATGGATGACCAACAAAACCGTAGTCAGTCAGAATGCGACGTAAATCTGGATGGCCATCAAACAAGATACCGAACAGATCAAATGCTTCTCGTTCAAACCAGTTGGCGCCATTCCAAATATCGACAACAGAATCAACAACAGGGAATTCGCTATCGGCAAAAGTGCGAACACGCAAACGTGTATTGTGTCGATAAGAAATCAAGTGATACACAACTGCAAAACGATTTTTTTGCCATTTTGCTTCGCGCGCTTTATTTTCATTAACCGCGCGGCTAAACCCACTGCTGGATGCGCTGTTGGTTTCCCATTCAACTTCACCGTAAGTAGAGTAATCAACACCACATACATCCATGACTTGCGAAAACGCAAATTCTTGTTCGTCACGTAAGGCTGTGCAAACTGTAATTAAATGTTCGCGCGGTACTTCCAGCGTAATTTCACGATTAGCCACAAGCAATTCCACTGCTTGTGCAGCGAAACGTTCTTGCAAACTGTCGGCACGCATTTGCAGTGGTGATTTTGTTATTTCTTCTTCACTCATCAACTGAATTCTTTATCAAGTCCGGGCAATTGTATTAGTACGTCTAATTTTATTCTGTAACTGCATAATGCCGTAGATCAACGCCTCTGCTGTTGGCGGACAACCCGGCACATAAATATCTACCGGCACAATACGATCACAACCACGCACCACGGCATAAGAGTAATGATAGTAACCACCACCGTTCGCACATGAACCCATTGAAATAACCCAACGTGGTTCTGCCATTTGGTCATAAACCTTACGCAAGGCTGGAGCCATTTTATTAACCAGCGTTCCTGCCACAATCATCACATCTGATTGACGAGGGCTAGGACGGAAAATAATACCAAAGCGATCCAAATCATAACGACTTGCCGCAGAGTGCATCATTTCTACAGCACAACATGCCAGACCAAAAGTCATTGGCCACATTGAACCAGTACGTGCCCAGTTAATCAGCTTGTCAGCATTGGTTGTGACAAAGCCTTTCTCAATTACGCCTTCTATTCCCATTCCAAGGCTCCTTTTTTCCACTCATAGATAAACCCAATAACGAGTATGCCAAGAAAGACTGACATGCCAGCAAAACCAAACCAACCGATTTGCTCAAGCACAATGGCCCACGGGAATAAAAATGCAATTTCGAGATCAAAAATAATGAACAAGATGGCAACCAGGTAGTAACGCACGTCAAACTTCATACGCGCATCATCAAAGGCTTCGAAGCCACACTCATAAGGTGAAAGTTTTTCAGCGTCAGGACGAGTTGGACCAAGAATCCAACCGATAGCAATCATGACTGCGCCAACGGCGCCGCCGATAATCAAAAATACCAAGACGGGTAGGTAATTCTCAAGCACGAGTTTCCCCCTCCTCCGCTGTTATGTTTATACTATTACTATGCATACTTCTTATTGTTCTTATGTACTACAAGAGGCAGGCAGTATGGCCAGCGTAGAAATTTGTGTCAAGTTTATGAAATACAACATAGTTATTTTAAATCAATAACTTGAAGTAGTCTTTTTGCAGGTATAAAAAAACGGTATCACCAATTTTGATGATACCGTTTATGTATGGTGCCGACGGGCGGACTCGAACCGCCACTCACTTGCGTGAACCAGCCCCTCAAGCTGGCGCGTCTACCAATTTCACCACGTCGGCAATGTTGACCATCTCATGCTTTTCGAGGCTGAAAAGCAGGCCCTTACTTCAATATTACTCTGGAATAACAGGCTTATCCGTTGTATTGCTTGCAGGCGAAGCCGGTTTATCCGCTGTATTACTCACAGGCGAAGCCGGTTTATCTGCTTCTATTTCTGCTGGTAATGTCGGTTTATCGCCTAAATCAACCACAGGAGCTTGTTTTTGTATTATTTCTTCCGCTGCAACCGGAATATCTATGTCGACGTCACCTCGGCCTGTCGTATTCGTTTTAGTGGCATAAGCCAACGCAAGACTAGTCAGGAAGAATGCAGTCGCTAAACCCGCCGTTAAACGCGTCAAAAATGATGCGCTGCCCTGGCTACCAAAGACAGTTGAAGATGCTCCACTACCAAAAGCGGCACCAGCATCTGCTCCCTTGCCATGCTGCACAAGAATAAGCCCTATCAAAACGACAGCGATAATAACGTGAATGCTAAGAATAATGGATGACATAGTCGTCTCTAATGTGAATAAAACTTATTAAATCAATTGGCTGCAGTACAAATGGCAAGGAAATCCTCAGCATCTAGCGAGGCACCACCGATTAAACCACCATCGATATCTTCATTGGCAAACAATTCTGCCGCATTTGAGCCTTTAACACTACCACCGTAAAGGATCTGAACCTTTTCTGCGACACTCGCATCAATCTCAGCGATACGCGAACGAATGAAAGCATGTACGTCTTGTGCTTGTTGTGGAGATGCTGTTTTACCCGTACCAATTGCCCAAACAGGCTCATAAGCAATAACACCATCGGCCAAGGCTTTAGCACCTTCCATTGCAATAACCGCATCCAGCTGGCGACCAACAACTTGTTCAGTAATCCCCGCTTCACGTTCTTCAAGGGTTTCACCGACACAAAGGATAGGCACCAAACCTGCTTCACGTGCCACACCGTACTTTTTCGCAACCAGCATGTCATCTTCATGGTAAAGCGCGCGGCGCTCTGAGTGACCAACAATCACATAGGCACAGCCGTTATCAGTCAACATGGCCGATGACATCTCGCCAGTGAAGGCGCCTGATGTTTCAACCGATAGGTTTTGAGCTCCCACAGCAATTTCGGTGCCGGCAGTCAATTCCTTAACTTTGTGGATATAGATCATAGGAGGACATACCACGACAGTGGTCTTGTCAGCAGCGGCCATTCCAGCCTTGATACCCGCCAATAGGCTCGTAATGCTGTCGTTGGAACCATTCATTTTCCAGTTCCCAGCTACCATAATACGTCGTGACATACTTCTATCCTCAAATCTGAATTCAAAACGGCGGCAAGCTTACCGGTCATAGGGTAAAAAATCAATCAACATCAGTGCCGTAGGCTTAAAATGAAAGGAGTTTAGAGTACAAAACTACGCAGATTGTGCTGAATGACTCAGCGTCGCTTCACGAACTGCATCAGCAAGCAAATCAGCCTGCTTTTGAACCAAATGGCCATCACTGCCTTCAACCATGACGCGAAGCAATGGTTCCGTTCCCGAGGCACGTAATAGAATCCGGCCAGTATCACCAAGTTGGTATTCTGCCTCATGCATAGCAGCTTTGACGATCTCAGACTCATCAAAATTAAATGGAATATCGAGCGGTATGTTAATCAATGTTTGCGGATATAAGGTTAAACCTTTTAGAAGCTGATCAAGTGCTTTATGTGAAGACACCATCGCATAAAGTACTTGCAAGGCGGCAACAATACCGTCACCTGTACTAGTACGATCTAGGCAAATAATATGCCCCGAACTTTCACCACCAAGAGACCAATTAGATTCACGTAACATATTCATCACGTGACGATCACCCACCTTGGAACGGCAAAAACCAATGCCCTGTTCTTTTAATGCATGTTCAAGACCCAGATTACTCATCACGGTGCCAACAACTGAACCATCCAGTTGTTCTTCGAATAAACGCGACATAGCGATCACATAAAGGATCTGATCACCATCAACCAAATTACCTTCTGCATCAACCATAATAAGGCGATCGCCATCGCCGTCAAGCGCAATACCCACATCCGCGCTCAACTCAACAACTGATGCCTGTAATATTTCAGGTTTTGTTGAACCACAATTTTCATTAATGTTAAGACCATCCGGCTCAACACCAATTGAAATGACTTCGGCTCCCAGTTCTTCAAAGACACGAGGCGCAATATGATATGTCGCGCCATGCGCACAATCAACAACAATCCGAATACCCTCGAGATCCATTCGCATTGGTACTGTGCTTTTACAAAATTCAATATAGCGACCGGCTGCATCACTAATACGCGATGCCTTACCTAGTTTTAATGACTCAACTGTCGTCATCGATTTATCTATTTCAGCTTCAATAGCTAACTCAACATCATCTTCAAGCTTTGTGCCATCGCCAGAAAAGAATTTAATACCGTTGTCGTAAAATGCATTATGCGAAGCACTGATGACAATGCCCGCTTGTGCATGGAAGGTGCGTGTTAAATAAGCAACGGCTGGTGTCGGCATCGGGCCAAGCAAACCGATATCAACTCCCGCTGCAGACAAACCTGCCTCAAGTGCCGATTCGAACATGTAACCAGAAATACGTGTATCTTTGCCGACTAAAACCGTACCGTGTCCTTGCTTAGACAACACGCGGCCAGCAGCCCAACCCAATTTCATAATAAACTCAGGCGTGATCGAGCCTGTGCCAACTCGTCCACGAATACCATCTGTACCAAAATATTTTCTAGCCAAGAAACTGTGCCTCTTAAAACCGTATATATGTATGGGTATAATAACCCCGTGCTAACCAATAATGACAGTTTAGCGTAAATAATCGCCTACATTCATCACAAACCGGCCATTTTTACCGCAGTCGCGATCTTTACTCCGGCCACCGCTTCGCGAACATCATGGGCACGAATAATATTGGCACCCTGCCACACTGCCAATGTTTCTAATGCCACGCTGCCAATCAGTCGTTCATCAACTTCCACATCTAATATTTGGCCAATCATCGATTTGCGCGACACACCAACCAACACAGGACAACCTAATTCCTTAAATGTGTTTAGTTCACGCATCAACTGGCAATTTTGTTCAAGCGTTTTACCAAAACCAAAACCGGGATCAATCAATAATTGCTCATGACTAATGCCGGCATCGACACAGTGCTGAATGCGTTTACTTAAGAAATTAATAACATCATTTGTTACGTGTTCATAAGTTGGGGCAGTTTGCATCGTGCGCGGCATTCCTTGCATGTGCATTAAACAAATCGGCACACCTAATTTAACAGCGGCTTCTAATGCACCTTCACTGCGTAATGCATTTACATCATTAATAAAACTTGCACCGGCCTTTACTGCTGCATCCATCACTTCCGGTTTACTGGTGTCGATAGAAATCATCGTATCAAACTCAAGAGCAATCTTTTCTATTACCGGTATAACGCGGTCAAGTTCTTCGTTAAGTGGAACTTCCGCCGCACCAGGACGCGTTGATTCACCACCGACATCGATAATGAGCGCACCTTGTTCAAGCATTGTTTCGGTTTGTTCAATCGCAGATTGGGCGTGTGTGTATTGTCCACCATCAGAAAAAGAATCGGGCGTCAGATTAAGAATTCCCATAACCTGGGGTGTCGACAGGTCTAGAATCTTACCTGCACAATCAATTTCCCGAATCACTAACTACTCCCCCACTACGAAAAACGCCCCGCACAAGGCGGGGCGGATTTATTATTTTACACAGGCAACGTTGCTTTTAATGCTCGCCTGCCGGGCCACCAATTGGCTTGTCACTCGACTTTTTCGATGCCGGTTTACCAACATCATCACTTGATGAATCATCAGTATCAGACCAGTCTTGCGGTGGACCAGGGGGCTTGCCGCTCATAATTTCTTCGATTTGTTTTGCATCAATCGTTTCATATTTAAGTAAGGCTTCAGCCATGACATGCAGTTTATCCATGTTGTCATTCAACATTTTTTCAGCACGTTCATAATTGCGATCAATGAACTGACGAATTTCTTCATCAATGGTATGAGATGTTTCATCAGAAACCGATTTATGTTTTGTCACTGACTTGCCAAGGAAAACTTCGCCATCATCTTCTGCGTAAGTTAACGGACCTAACTTTTCGGATAAGCCCCACTTAGTAACCATATTACGTGCAATTTCTGTGGCACGTTCAATGTCATTAGAAGCACCTGTCGTTACCGCATCTATACCAAAGATAACTTCTTCCGCAATACGACCGCCAAACAAAGTGGAAATCTCACTTTCAAGACGCGTTTTACTATGGCTATAGCGATCTTCTTGTGGCAAAAACATCGTCACACCGAGTGCTCGACCACGTGGAATAATCGTTACCTTATGAACCGGATCGTGTTCAGGGACAAGCTCACCAACAATCGCGTGACCGGCTTCATGATATGCAGTGAGTTTTTTCTCTTCATCACTCATCACCATTGAACGACGTTCTGCGCCCATCATGATCTTATCTTTGGCTCGTTCGAAATCATCCATATCAACTGTGCGCTTGTTACCACGCGCAGCAAACAAGGCCGCTTCATTAACAAGGTTTGCAAGATCGGCACCAGAAAACCCTGGTGTGCCACGTGCAATCGTCCGCGCATTCACGCCATCAGAAATTGGTACTTTACGCATATGTACTTTCAATATTTGGTCACGGCCACGTACATCAGGCAATGGCACAACAACTTGACGATCAAAACGACCAGGACGTAACAGTGCGGGATCTAATACATCAGGACGGTTAGTCGCAGCGATAACAATCACGCCTTCATTGCCTTCAAAACCATCCATTTCAACCAACAACTGGTTCAAGGTTTGTTCACGTTCATCATGGCCTCCACCCAAACCGGCACCACGATGACGACCGACCGCATCGATCTCATCAATGAAGATAATACATGGCGCATGCTTCTTAGCTTGTTCAAACATATCACGCACACGTGAAGCGCCAACACCGACAAACATTTCAACAAAGTCAGAACCGGAAATAGTAAAGAACGGTACTTTGGCTTCACCGGCAATCGCTTTCGCCAATAATGTTTTACCCGTACCCGGGCTACCAACCATCAGTACACCACTCGGGATCTTGCCACCCAATTTTTGGAACTTGGAAGGATCGCGTAAGAACTCGACTAATTCCGCGACTTCATCTTTAGCTTCTTCACAACCGGCAACGTCATTAAAATTAATTTTGACCTGATCTTCACCAAGCATGCGCGCTTTGCTCTTACCAAAGGACATCGCGCCACGGCCACCGCCACCGCCTTGCATTTGACGCATGAAGAAAATCCATACACCAATCAACAGCAACATGGGGAACCAGGAAATAAACAGCTGACCAAGGAATGAAGTTGATTCAGGTGCGCGTGCGTTAACCAGCACGTTGTACTTGAGCAAATCACCAATCAAAAGTTTGTTGTCTGTTTCTGGACTGTAAGTCTTAAATTCGCGCCCATCTTGGTAAGCACCAATCAATTCGCGACCTTGCACCAACACACTCTGAATGCGCTGTGCCTTCATGTCCGCATAAAACTGCGAGTAACTGACTTCCTGTGGAGCAGAATTCGTGGTTTTAAAATTACTAAATACTGCAACCAAGATCGTACCGATTACCAACCACAGTATTAATGTTTTACTCATATCACCCAAAGTACTAATCCTCTTAATCAGGTTCGTTTGGAACCTTTTATATGGACAGTTTACCTGTCAACAAGTGCCACGCAAGTGACATTATTCAAGCTTGCCCCTTAAAACCACGACCAACGAGGTATACCTCTCGCGATCTGGCCCTTGATGCATCTGGTTTCCGCGTTAATACCTTATTAAAGGCTTTCTTTAAATCGCGTAAATACTCGTCAAAACCTTCACCCTGAAAGACCTTAACCACTATATCGCCATCTTTTCGAAGAACTTGATTCGCCAAATCCAGCGCCAATTCGGTTAAATGCATGGCTCGAGGCTGATCCATGTCCTTCATACCACTCATATTGGGTGCCATATCGGACATTACAAGGTCTACAGGCCGATCGCCGAGGCTTTTTAAGAGATGTTCGAGCACTGAATCTTCTCGAAAATCACCCTCAATAACCTCAACACCCGCAAGGGAACTCATTGGAAGGATATCTAGCGCAATAACTCTGCCCTTTTTCCCTACTATTTCAGCCGCAGCCTGAGACCAGCCACCGGGGGCGGCACCCAAGTCCACCACCGTCATGCCAGACTTAAGCAGGCGATCTTTCTTCTGGATTTCTAATAATTTATATACAGCACGTGATCGATAGCCTGCCTGCTGGGCACGCGTTACGTATTCATCGTCAAAATGCTCTTTTAACCAACCTTTACTGGATTTACTACGTGCCATGATGCTCTCAATGTAATGCCCTTTTCAGGCGAAGGACGTTATACTCTGCGCCCAAATAAGGCTCAACTAAGTTACTGGATATATTATGCCACTTTCTTCACAACAGGTACGCAAACTGCGTGGATTTGCTCATTCCCTCAAGGTCATTGTGACTGTTGGTAATAATGGGCTCACTGAAAACGTCATTAATGAAATCGACAATGCATTGGAACAACATGAATTGTTGAAAATACGTGTGAATGCAGGCGATCGTGATGAACGTGATGCGATGATCCAAATCATTCTAGACAAAACCGGTGCCGAATTAATCCAGCGTATCGGACACGTTGCGGCCTTATATCGATGTAACCCTGAAATGCCAAAGGTAGATCCAGGGAAAGAATGAGCCCAATAAATTAATTATCTGCTGCTTTAAATGCAACACGCGCAAGAAATTCTACAGAATACATTTGGCTATAGACAATTCCGCCACCACCAGGCGGATATTATTCAAGCATTACTCAGCGAACAAGACGCCTTGGTTTTAATGCCTACCGGCGGCGGCAAATCATTATGTTATCAATTACCATCAATGATTCGCGCGGGTACTGGCATTGTCATTTCTCCACTAATCGCATTAATGCAAGATCAAGTCGATGCATTAAATGAATTGGGCGTGCGCGCGGCTTATCTTAATTCCAGTTTAGATAATCAAACACAGCGACAAACCGAGCAACAACTGCTCAATGGTGAATTGGAACTACTTTACGTTGCACCAGAACGATTACTCACGACGCGCATGTTGTCGTTGTTGGATAAAATAGACATTGCATTGTTTGCCATTGATGAAGCACATTGTGTTTCACAATGGGGACATGATTTCCGCAAAGAGTACCAACAACTCGGTATCTTACCCGAACGATTTCCCCATGTGCCACGGATTGCCTTAACCGCAACGGCTGATCAACGTACACGACAAGAAATCATTGAACAACTCAAGTTACATGATGCAGCTATTTTTATTAATAGCTTTGATCGCCCCAATATTCGTTACACCATTAGCGAAGGACAAAACCCCAAGCAACGACTCTGGCAATTCATTCAACAACATCATTCAAGTGATGCAGGCATCGTTTATTGCTTGTCACGAAAGAAGGTTGAACAAATTGCGCAATGGCTTTGCCGACAAGGGCGTACCGCGCTGGCGTATCACGCGGGTATGCCAGCAGAACAACGCCAGAATCACCAACAACGTTTTCTGCGTGAAGACGGTATTATTATTGTCGCAACTATCGCCTTCGGCATGGGAATTGATAAACCTGATGTACGTTTTGTCGCACACCTTAGTTTACCAAAAAGCATTGAAGCCTATTATCAAGAAACAGGTCGTGCAGGCCGTGACGGTGAACCCGCTAACGCATGGATGGCCTATGGCCTAAACGATGTCATCACCCTGCGTAAAATGATGCAAGACTCGGATGGTGCTGAGCAATACAAACGTATTACACAACATAAGCTCGATGCCATGCTGGCGCTTTGTGAACTAACTACCTGTCGTCGGCAAAGTTTACTCGGCTATTTCGATGACGCACTCGATAAGCCCTGTGGCAATTGTGATACCTGTATCACCCCACCACAAACATGGGACGGAACCGAGTCAGCACAAAAGGCCTTGTCTTGCGTGGTACGCACAGGACAACGTTTTGGCGTTAACTATGTCATTGACGTCCTCACCGGTGAAAAGAATGAACGCATTAAGAAATTTGGCCATCACCAATTGAGCACCTACGGGATCGGCACCGACCTCAACAACAGTGAATGGCGTGGTGTGTTTAGACAACTTATTGCATTAGGATATTTAAATATCGATCTGGAAGGCTATGGTAGCTTATATCTGACTGAGCAAGCGCGACCTTTATTGCGAGGAGAGGTGAAGCTACAATTACGCCACCAACTAAAAGCAGAAACCACCTCCAAGTCGAGCAAGAAGAACAGCGCATTACGCCCTGTTGATGCCGTATTATTTGACGCCTTGCGCGAACAACGGCTTCTCATAGCCAAACAACACGGCGTGCCACCTTATATTATTTTTCATGACAGCACCTTACAGGAAATGGCCAACTCAAGGCCAGACACGCTGGATGCAATGCGTTATATAACCGGTGTTGGTGAACAGAAACTAAAAAAATATGGTCAAGAATTTTTAGAGATTATCAAGGAACACCCATTACCCGAAATTTTTAATAGCACCCTAAGTGACACGATAAACGAAACACTCATGCTGCATGACAAAGGCGCCACACCGGAAAGCATTGCCCAGCAACGGGAAATTAAAATAGCCACTGTCTACGCTCACTTAGCAGAAGCGATTGCCTGCGGCTTGATTGAAGCCCAACAAGCGGTCAGTTTATCGGATACGGAATACAAGGAAATTATCTCTGCGTTCGAAATGATCGATGATGGCGAAAACAACCCGCCAAAACAAAAACGATTAAAACCTATCTTTGAAGCACTTGATCAAGTTTATGATTATGGCGTACTGAAATGCGTGCAAGCGAGTATCTAGCGTTTAGGGTCAGAAAGTAATTACTAACCCTTTTATCTTCGGCGTATCAATTATTAAACTGCTTTTGCTGATTTCGCCGAAGACAATATAAGATCCATCATTAAATCTGACGCGCCAAGATGTGGTGCGAGACTGATCTCAATATCTGGATACTGTCCTATACAATCATTAATTATATTCGGTACATCTTCAACTACATGTCTACCGGAATTAAGAAAATATGGCAAAACAACAATTGATGTTGCACCATCTGTAACGCATTGTTTAATTCCATCAGGAATCAGCACCTCTGCAAGCTCTAAAAAAGCGGCATTAACAATATTGTATTGTTGAGAACATTGGCTCTTAAGTTTTTCTGCTAGTAAAACAACCTCGTCGTTCGATTGTTTTCTTCGGCTACCATGTGCTACCAGTAATAATGCTTTCATATTGACCCATCTCGTTTATGTTTTTTTTAAAAATAACATAGAAGGTATGAGACAACTACTCATGTTCTACATATATTAATTTACTCGTATCAAAACCCAATTCACTTGCTTTATTTAGTAGAATAGATTTTATACCTTCATTCATTTTCGGGCTTCTGGAAAGCAGCCATAGATAGGATTTGCTCGGCCCAGACACGAGCGAATACTGATATCCCTCATGGTCAAGTTCAAATATGATATAAGCACCATAAAATGGGCCAAAAAAAGAAACTTTCAAGTAACCAAGTTCGGGGGTTTCAACGAAATAAGCTTTTCCTTCTGCTTCTTTCCAACTGTTTTTTTCTACTGAATAACCACGATTTATCACTTTAACCCCACCGTCACTACGTATACTATAGTTTGCGGTGACTCGTGATAACCCTCGCTCGAATGAATGATCCAGTCGGGCTATTTCATACCACTTACCAAGGTATCGTTCTAATTTAAAATTATTAACGGGCGCCACATCGTCTGGTACACCAACACAACCCGCTAATAAGAAAGAAAATAATACGAATAAAATTTTCATTTAAATTTACCTTTAAAATAACTAGGGCTGACCCTAATTATTTCTTTGCCGTTCTTAATAGTAATTCGTTTTCAATAGGAACATATTTTGATGCCGCTTTAATTAATGAGTTGGCTGTCAGTGAACGAACGCCATAGACCTCTACCGGAACCTTGAAATCCATTTTAATTTTATTTACTAGTAAGTCGAAATCACCATCTCCAGAAGCTAATACCACTACATCTGCTTGTTTCGCGTATTCCATCGCATCAATCGTTATCCCAACATCCCAATCGCCTTTGGCAGAGCCATCTGATCTTTGTATATAGGGCTTTAGCTTTACCTCGAAGCCTATCGCTCTAAGAATATTTTGAAATTGTCGTTGCTTATCATCGCCCCGTTCAGTGGTATAGGCAATCGCTTTCATGACGTCTCTATTTTTCGTCACTTCTGCCCAGAACGTGTTGTAGTCGAAATTGCAATTGTGAGCCTGCTTTGTTGTGTAGTAAATATTCTGGACATCAACAAGTATAATAACTTTTTTCATCGTTTCTCTAAGTCCTAGTGATGCGATTTATGTGTCTAAGGAAAAATGTAGAGTCAGTGCATAATTATTCATTCTCACATCAAGTACTCTGGCTCCTTGATTGAATTGCACCAATTTGGACATCGTATAGGTGCAAATCATAATAAATGTACCATTTTAGTGCATGGCAGTGTCTGCTATCGAATGGCGCTGTATAAGTATCTTGTTGATTTATAATAATAAAAATACCGTTATTATTATTTTTATTGATGACCAATAGTTGGTACATAACATGCTAATTAAAGATATAGATACAAATTAAGCCCTTTAGACACTGCAATAAACACAGTGAGCCTAACACTATTTATAAATACATTGAGGAATATGAGATGAACGCAAATACATCGCGCGTACAAGCCGTAGAAGATATCACCAGCCGTTTAGCAACTGTCGTTAAAAAAACAGAATCACTAGATGATATTTGGGCGATCGATGTTTTTAATTTAGCAAAAATGGAATCGGTACTTTCTAAAACCGCATTTGAGAGCATTAAAAAGACAATACAAACCAATCAAGCCTTAGACCCCGAAGTAGCCGAAGAAGTCGCAACGGCAATGAAAGATTGGGCTCTGGCAAAAGGCGTAAAATTCTTCTCGCATATTTTCTTCCCTTTGACTAATGCGACTGCAGAAAAACACGATGCGTTCATCGTTACTGATTTTGATGGTGGCGCAATTTCAAAGTTTAACGGCAGCTTGTTAATTAAAGGTGAGCCCGATGGTTCATCTTTCCCTAATGGTGGTATCCGGGTCACTAATGCGGCACGTGGATATACGGCTTGGGATCCGAGCAGCCCGGCATATGTAATGCAAACAGAGAATGGCGCGACCTTGATGATTCCGTGTGTATTTGCCTCATGGACAGGTGAAGCACTCGATAAGAAAATCCCCCTGCTTCGCTCTAACCAGGCAATGAATACAGCGGCACAAAAAGTTCTCTCGCTTATGGGTGAAACTGATATTGCCCCATTAAACTCAAGTTGTGGTGCAGAACAAGAATATTTTTTAGTTGACGCTAAATTTGCAAATGCGAGACCTGATTTACTATTAGCCGGCCGGACACTGTTCGGTGCAGCTTCACCAAAAGGTCAGGAATTTGATGATCATTACTTTGGTGCGATTCCTCAGCGCGTTCAATGTTACATGCAAGATGCTGAAGATCAGTTATATCGTTTAGGTATTCCTGCTAAAACGCATCATAATGAAGTTGCTCCTGGTCAATTTGAAATTGCACCGTATTTTGAAGCCGCAAATGTTGCTGCAGATCATCAACAATTATTGATGACGGTTTTACAAAACACCGCCAAAGAACATGGCTTTGTTTGTCTAATGCACGAGAAGCCTTTTGCCGGCATCAATGGTTCAGGTAAGCACGTAAACTGGTCTGTTGGTAATTCAACACAAGGTAACTTACTTGACCCTGGTGATACACCTGAAGAAAATCTTAACTTCTTATTGTTCTGTGGCGCTGTTATCCGCGGCGTACATAAGTATGGCCCATTACTCCGAGCGGTTATTGCTTCAGCCAGTAACGATCATAGACTGGGAGCGAATGAAGCACCACCCGCTATCCTTTCTGTTTATTTAGGTGACCAGTTAGAAGCCGTTTTTGAAGACATTCAAGCGGGTAAATTAGCACCAACAGATAATGGTGGCGTAATGGATTTAGGTTTATCGCAAATTCTCAACTTTAAACGTGATTCAGGTGACCGAAACCGCACATCTCCATTTGCATTTACCGGTAATCGTTTCGAATTCCGTGCCGTAGGTTCATCACAATCAGTAGCAGGCCCATTAGTAGCAATGAACACCATGCTAGCGGATTCGCTTGATTGGATCGCAGAAAAACTTGAAGCTGAATTAAAGTCAGGTGCTGATAAAGCCGCCGCTGTAATCACCGTGCTGAAAGAGTTGATGTCGCTACATGGTAGCGCAGTATTTGGTGGTGATGGTTATTCTGCTGAATGGCATGAAATGGCGGTTAAAGAACGCGGGCTTAAAAATCTGCCTACAACAGCAGATGCACTTCCATACTTACAAGATGAATCTATCGTTACATTATTTGACTCAAGCGGTGTTTTAACTCCTGTCGAATTAGACAGTCGCTATGAAATTTATGCCGAGCAATATCTGTTATCGATAGAAGTTGAAGCTAAGCTCGTTGTTAACATGGCTAAAACATTAATATACCCAGCAGCAATTAGCTATCTTGGGCAATTAGCAGAAGCAGGTTCGGGCATGGAGAAGCTTGGAATCAGCCTCGACAATGCGACAGCAAAAATAGTTGCTACTGAAGCAAATGCGATGATGGTAGCCGTTGCCGAGCTTAGCGAGGCGATGGAAAACGAAAGTTTCAGCTCCATCAACGAGCACATGCAATATGCTGCCGGCACTATTCGTGGATTAATGGATGAAGTTCGTATTCATGCAGACATTCTGGAAACAGAAGTGGCAGATTGTTTATGGCCACTGCCTAAATATCAGGAAATGCTTTTTATTAAATAAATGCAGTAATAGTGTCAGAGAGCATTTATTTCTAGTTATTAGAAAGAATGCTCTTTGACCTGTTTTTTCTTCCTTTAATGGATGAGCTTAAAAGAATGACTACTAATCTCAACTGTTAAATAAGAATGAAAAGTATTTGTCACTGCTCTTTTTATTTACAAATTAATTACAAGACTTCACGTACAAGATTTCTGATTACCATTCTGGACTGACTACCTTCATGTATGGTGTCTACCTCCATACTAAACCTGCATCGTTCCCCCGCAGGTGTAATAACAGTGAGATTGTCAATATCTGCGATGGATTCCATCCGATGTCGTGCATACTCAGGACCATACATACGCGGCGGCAGTCGATTATTGATTAACGCCTCAATATTCGAGCCACCTTGTATATCACCGAAAGGTGAAGCCGTTGACCACAATGCCTCTGGATGAAATAGTCTAACTGCACCACTACCATCTCGCCTGTCTACGCAATCAAGAAATCGCATCAATAGTGATCGATTTGAGTTTCGTGCGGCATAGCTGGTATGAAGCAATGCCTCTGCTCGAGAGGAGTTGGGTTCTTTTAATTCTATCGCATACAACTTTTGTATGTCCTGATTTTCATACGAGCGTCGCCGTGGCGCATGTTTATCCATCTCATAAATTGCCTGCATTCGTTTCTCGAGAATAAGCGGATCCATGGATTTAGGTTCACCGCCACCACCCAGACACCCACCAACACAGGCCATAACTTCAATAGCAACATACTCATCTCGCCAAGTTTCTGCCTCCAGCATACGTTGCGCTGCCGCGATGCCATTGCATATGGCGACCTTGCCAATGCCTGGAATCTCGGCTGTTTTCACTGCCTTGCTTACGCCACGGAGTTGATGCCATTCCAACGGCAGCGAGCTTTCCGCGCCGATAAAATGGGATGCTGTGCGCACAACCGCTTCCATGACTCCGCCCGATGCTCCGAAGATCTGTCCAGCCCCAGTACTTTCACCAAGTGGATTATCAAAATCACCCTTCTCCGACAGTGCCCCAAACGCAATGCCGCGCGCTCTGATCATTCTGGCCAGTTCGCGCGTTGTTAGAACATGGTCTACATCACCGGATACACCAGGCCGCACGGCCTCATCTTTCTTGGCTGTGCAAGGCATCACACTAACAACGTAGGGTTCGTCCTTGCCCTCAGCAAATTCAGGACCGAGTCCACGTGCAAATGCTCCCCGTTTTGTGAGTGCGCCATGCATTTGTTGTGGTGATTTAGTCGTACTCAGGTGTGACAGAAGATCAGGCCGATTAATCTCAACCCAGTTGACCCATCCCGGACAGCAGGAAGTAAAAAGCGGTAAGTCCTTCTGAGCCTTGAGACGCGTCAGAAATTCTGTTCCTTCCTCCATGATCGTCAAATCAGCCGCAAAATTAGTATCAAACACGTAATCAAAACCCAGCTGTCTCAACGCATTGATCATTCTGCCCGTGCTCACGGTACCGGGTTTCATTCCGAACTCTTCACTAATGGCAATGCGTGTTGCTGGTGCAACTTGTACTGCAGATACATGTCTACGTGCATCAAGGGTATGTAGAACATCGTGCCAGTGTGGCGTCTCAATCAAGGCACCAACTGGACATACAAGTGTGCATTGACCGCATGAGATGCATTTGGTGTCAGCTAGGGATTGATCGAAAACAGTAACGGGCAAGCGACCTGATCCACGCTCGGCAAATCCGATCACGTTTTGTTGTTGTCCCTCATCGCCACACGCCTCTACACACAAGCCACACTCAATGCATTTTGACAGATCACGCCAAATACTCGGCGATGTGTGATCAGTAAGATAATGCTCCGGATGTTCAACAGATCCTCTCGGCAGTTTTTCCCAGCGGGCCTCTAATTGATTTTCGTTAACAAAATTCTGCAGCTTGCAAGATCCGTTTACTTCACATCGCATGCAGTCATTCGGGTGGCGTGCTAGTAACCATTGGATATCTGTTTTACGAAATTCAAGTAGATCCTTGGAGTCGGTCTCTACAGCATCGCCGTCTTTAGCCTTGGTAGCACAAGCAGGTACTGGCCGAGCTTCGCCTTCAATATTTACGAGACATAATCGGCAAACGGCATGAGACGGCAAACGAGGATAGTGACAGAGCGTGGGGATATGCACGCCAGCTTCTCTGGCCGCATCAAGCAACGTCGATCCATCATTCACCTCAACAGTTCTACCATTAACTGTAAGCGTGATCATTTCAAACGACTAACGAAGAAATTTAAACTGGGATAAAATCATTTGTCACAGGCCCTTTTTTTAACCAACTAATAATTAGCTGCAACCTCAGACTCGACTAACTGCTGAAGTTGTTGATAACCAAAGTTCACCAAGGGCTTGCCATTAACAAAAAAACCAGGCGTCTTAGTCACGTTAAGCTGTTGTGCATCCAAGATATCCAGCTTAATTCGCCTTGCAATCTCCTCACTCTGGAGAGCCTCGTTTAACTTTTCCATATCCAGACCGAGCCCGTCAAGTTGTCCCCATAATTTTTCTGGTCGAGAGACGTGGTGTTCGATCCATGCATCTCTAGTTTGGTAGGCCCGCTCTAGCGTTTCCCAAAAACGATTCTGTAACCGTGCTGCTTCAAAAATACTGACTATAACATCTGAATTCTGGTGGAGTGGCAAATACCGTAAGACCAAATTAACTTTGCCCGGATTATCTTGCATCAATTGTTTGACAAAGGGATGGAACGCACTGCATGTTCCACAAGCCGGATCAAAGAACTCAACAATCGTTACCTTCGCGTCAACCGGGCCCGTTGTTGGAGAGTGTTCCCGCTGCATATGCTCAATTTTTTCCATCGATGCATTGCTTAGCGCTTTATCTTTCTGGTTGTTATAAAAGGTGGCCGCCATGATAAAAAGCACGACAAACAAAATCGCAGTAGCGACAACAATCATATTTTTTTTCATCGATAAAACCTTTTTCGGTAAATAAGCAAAAGTATAATAATAGTACTATACGCAAAAATAGAGAGCATTGGGATGGTGACAAAACCCATCAGTTCCAGATTAATTTCTGCACAGGACAAATCTTTACTGCACGGCTGTAGAGCTTCTGGAATAAAGCCCGAATACACCAGATAGTGATATATGGCAAACCCCAAACCAATAACGGCCAATGGCAGTGTATAACGCACCACGGAACGATCCGCTATATCGTCTTGCGTTAACATTCCCACTAGAAACAACACAGCTAACGGATAGATAAAAATACGTTGCCACCAACAAAGCACACAAGGTTTTAAACCCATAACCTCACTAAAGAACAAGCTACCAAATAAAGCCGCCATCGCAATTAGCCAGCAGATGAATATCAGCATCCACCCCTGCTGATTCACCATTTTTGTTTTATCTTCTACCATTTGTTAAAAACATTCTCTCTTTAAAATTCTACGCAAAATGGGGTAGCCCCTTTCTCTTTTTTCACTTAACGATATTTTGCTGATGTTATGAATTGACCAAATGCCTCACACCAAATAATAACACTATTAAAATTTGATGGTTCGATACCCGCAGGGATCTCTACAACAAAGTTATCAAACGTTTTTACATCTCCAACTCGAACCATATTTGACTTTAACCGATTAAAACCTGCTTCCGTCTCAACATATGCAGGCGAAAGATAAAGTTTGTAATCTGGACCAGGCGCAAGCTTACCCATAAGAGAGATAGACTTAGAGGTAATAGAAACTTTACCTTCACCCCAGTGTAACGAATCACTGTCTTTTAAGTCTCGGCGAAATTGTGTCGAATACCTGGCTTGCGAAGACATTGCTTTCACCGCTGCCTCGCTGGGAGCAGGTGGGGCAATAAGAATTGGTAGCACATAGATTCCAACAGCAAAGCCAAAGACACTTACTGTGATATGTGTTGCGATTAGTAATGTAACAATGCGTATGTTCATGGCAATTCCAAAATAAATAGGGTTAGAGCACGATTATTACTCATATTAAAGGAAACTTCGCAATGAACCCACTTTATATAAATATGTTCTAACTTATTTATATTTAAAGAAAAATTAACATAGTTTGCCCCGTGTTTTTAGACTAAACTATGAGTAGTTATTTAATAAAGAGTTCAGGTCAACAAGATATGCGCCGTATCCTCATCACCAATGCAAAAGGTGGCTGTGGCAAGAGTACACTTGCTACCAATCTTGCCAGCGTCTATGCGTCAAAAGGTTATCACACCGCGCTATTCGATCACGACGAACAACATTCAAGTATGCGCTGGTTACGCCAGCGCGAAACAACTGATTGCCCGATGATTCACGGTGTAGATGCCTCTCGCAACCGGGTGCAAAATGTTACCCGCACTTGGCAACTACGTGTGCCCAACAATACAGAACGTCTCATTATTGATACACCTGCAGGACTCAAAGGTGACGAACTAATAAAACAGCTTCACGGTGTTGATGATATCATTATACCGGTGCTGCCCTCACCTATTGATATTCAAGCTACGGCAGATTTTATTCGTGACTTGTTGCTAATTGGAAAAGTGCGCAATCGGCATATCCGTCTCGGTATTGTTGCCAACCGCGTTCGCATTAACACGCTTTCCTTCCGCGCGCTGGAGCGATTTTTGAAGAGCCTTGATATCCCTGTCATCGCAAAACTGCGAGACACGCAAAATTACATGCGCGCCGCCGAACAAGGCCGTGGCATTCATGAAATACAATCTTCAAGTAAGAAACTCGATTTACCGCAGTGGGATATCCTTACCGACTGGCTCGAAGCAGAAGCAAGCTTCCAGGAACAACAGAAACACGCCTAATCAATCCCCCATTTATTAATTTATTTCCCAACCGTCGCCTTGCCCTCTCCGCCAAACCGCGTAGCAAAATAACCTATCGTTAGTCCAATAA
>Ga0316205_10000773_pt1 | contig 49850 bp, 42 predicted proteins | sample 3monthpyrite_MG_FD_204941 | JGI IMG/M metagenome (GOLD analysis project Ga0316205, IMG submission 204941) | Microbial mat bacterial communities from mineral coupon in-situ incubated in ocean water Damariscotta River, Maine, United States -... | ecosystem: Environmental > Aquatic > Marine >...
TTTACTTAAATAAAAACTAATAATCGTAATATATAGTTATCAATCTATGATTGATATTACTGTTGTCTAAAATTCATTAAATTTTGATAAATTTCTAAAAAACTATTCAAACGTAAAGTATGTAAGACATTTCATTGTACAAACTATCAGATAACTTGATGAATCGTTAAGTGTTTAGGGTTTTATTGTTTCATTAAGACGGGTGTCCTATTTAGTTATTAGGTGTCCTATTTAGTTTTTAGGGTTTTATTGTTTCATTAAGATGGGTGTCCTATTTAGTTAGTTAGATGGGTGTCCTATTTAGTTATTAAGATGGGTGTCCTATTTAGTTAGTTAGATGGGTGTCCTATTTAGTTATTAAGATGGGTGTCCTATTTAGTTTAGTACAAACTATCAGATAACTTGATGAATCGTTAAGTGTTTAGGGTTTTATTGTTTCATTAAGATGGGTGTCCTATTTAGTTTTCCAATTACGAGACTTTATATATTTATTTAATCTATAGAAGCCGATAATTATTAATAAGACTGAGACTGAAAGTAATACTAAGTGAAAATGCAAATATAATTCCTTTTAAATCTAACGTTCTAGCTAAGGGGCGCGGCGTTTTTTGCCGAGTCCCGCTTGAGTGATTTGTTTGATGTTGTTCGCTTTAACTGTAAAAAGAGCCCGAAGATACCGCTTGAAAAGAGGAGAAGGGAACCAGGCAATGGAACAGGCGTTACGCTTAAGGTGTTTATTGTAAAGTCATACAGTGTGACATTGTTTGTTGTGGCTTGCATAAACAGGGTGCTTCCATCAAATGTACCTGCGTACGAGTTGCCTAGTACGGGTAGTTCAGGAGGGTATTCATGGTATTCGAAATTGAATCCATCGTAACTACCAATAGCTGGGATGATTAGTTCGTTTGAAACGTCTAATGGTGATGTAGATAGGCTTATATTTGAAAATTGAATGGAATTGATATCGACTGTTATCTGTATAGCTCCAGAGATTTGATATGGGTTTGCTCCTTCAATATAGCCTGAGCTTTGTGTTGCGTCTATTTCTGCTAAATAGATCAATGAGCCATATGATGATGTTGATAAAAATAGTGCCAATAGACTAATGGTGATTTTTATTACAATGCTATTTTTCATTTCTGCTCCATTTTGTTTGCATCTAACAGTGAACTAGGCAGAAATCCTAGTATTAGGAATAATTGTCATTATTAGGAGCAAAATGCCATATATGGTAATAAATTGCCATATCCAGGCATCACTATTTATTTTTTTTATTGATTAGATATGAATAGTCCTTTAAAACGAACCTTACACTACATAAACATCATACCGAGTACCTTTACTCTCATAACACAATGTTGGTGATCGCCCAACCTCCAACTCAGGTGCACCTTTAGGCCGTTTAACAACAACACGTCTTTCAGCTTTTTCTAATGCCGCTTTTAATACCTCATCTGTATCCAGGTCGTGCCCAAGTAGTTTCTGTAAAATTTGCATATTCTTTTTAACCGATGCAGATTTCTTTTTTTCCGGGTACATGGGGTCTAAATAAATCACATCTGGTTTTTCATCTTCAGTTATAGCCTGGATATATTCCAGTGCATCACAGTTATGTAATTCGAAGCCTTTTTTAGTAGTTTCTGCAAATTCTATATTTAGACTCGCGCGTTCAATACCATCTTTAACTAATGCGGCAACTATAGGTGAGCGTTCAATGAGTGTAACGGGGCAGCCCAGGCAGGCAAATACATAACTATCTTTGCCTAAACCTGCGGTGGCATCTAGAACACTGGGTATCGGTTTTCCCTGTTTTATACCTATTGCTTTGGCTATGGTCTGGCCTTTTCCGCCGCCATATTTCTTTCGATGGCCTAAACTTCCGCCTGTAAAATCAACAGATAGTGACATCTTGTTTTGCAGATCAATTATTTCGAGCTGTATCTCGGTAAAATTAAGAGTGAGCTCTGATTGCGCCTTGTGTAAGGGCTGGCAGGGCAGCTGGTATAAACTGGCGAAGTCTTCAGCGGCCTGTTTCTGTGCCTGATGTGCATAACTAACGCTTAATAACTGAGGTGTTGGTGTTTTCATCAGGTAAATTGTAATAAGATTCGGCACTCAGTGCCAATATATAAATTGCAGGGGTGGCTCTGCGTAAGATTAAAACTTCTTTTACAGGGCTATTCCCAGAGCTATTCCCAGAGCTATTCATAGGATATTTAGAACATGAGCGAACAAACTTTTATTATAGGTAAGGACCAGGCTTTAGAAACGTCGATTGAAACTATGCAGCAGAAGCTGAAGGACTTGAATTTCGATATAGAAGAAGCCTCATGGTTAAATCCTGTGCCTAATGTCTATTCCGTGCATATTCGAGATAAAGATTGTGGGTTGATGTTTACGAATGGCAAAGGCGCATCAGCTAAAGCCTGCCTGGCCAGTGCACTCGGTGAGTATTTTGAGCGTTTAAGTTGTAATTACTTTTTTGCAGATTTTTATTTAGGTGAAGATTTTGCAAAAGCCGAGTTTGTTCATTACCCGGATGAAAAATGGTTTTCAGCCGAGGGTGACTCCATGCCAGAAGGTTTAATGGATGAGTCATTGTGGAAATACTATGACCCTGAGCAGGTATTGAAACCACAGAGAATAGTAGAAACAAATTCAGGTGTAGGTGAACGAGGTATTTGTGCTTTACCTTATGAGCGCCAGCGTGATAAAAAAAATGTATATATACCGGTGAATATTATCGGCAACGTGTATGTAAGTAATGGTATGTCTGCGGGTAATACGCAAAACGAAGCGCGTGTACAAAGTTTATCTGAAGTGTTTGAGCGATATGTTAAAAACAAAATAATTGCAGAAGGTATCTGTTTACCCGAAATTCCTGATGATGTAATCGCTCGCTTTCCAGGTATAAAAAAATCGATGGATGAATTACAGGCCCACGGTTACCACCTGCGGGTTGCAGATGCTTCTCTTGGTGGAAAGTACCCGGTAATCAGTGTCACGTTAATTAATCCGAAAGATGGATCGGTATTTGCCTCATTTGGTGCGCACCCCTGTTTTGAAGTGGCATTTGAACGTACAGTAACAGAGCTGCTGCAAGGCAGAAGTCTTGATCAGCTGGATGAATTTTTACCACCGTCATTTGATTTAGATGAGTGCGCCGATCATCATAATTTAGAAAGTCATTTTGTCGATTCAAGCGGTTTAATTTCTTATGATTTTTTTAAGAACAAACCTGATTATGAGTTTGCTGACTGGAATCACAATACAACAACAGATGATGAATTTGAATATTGCAGCCGTATTATTCATGAAATGGGCTTTGATATTTATATTTCTGATTATAACCATCTAAATGTTTATGCCTGTCGAATTATTGTTCCGGGTATGTCAGATATTTATCCGGTAGATGATCTGGAGTGGAGCAATAACAATGAAGGCGCCCTGTTTCGTGAAGAAATACTATCACTGAAAAATCTTGGCAAAGCTCAGTGGCAGGATTTATTAGAACGTCTGGAAGAGGGCGGTTATAACGAGGTTCAGCGTGTGGCGGAGTTTATTGGTGTTGCCCCTAACCCTGGGTCGAGTTGGGCTAGCTTACGAATTGGTGAATTAAAAGCTATGTTATGCCTGGCTTTAGAGGACTTTGAGCAGGCAATGGAATGGAATGACTGGTGTTTACAGATGGATCAGTTAGGTGAAGAACGGATTCGTTTTTATCGAGGTTTACAGGCATTGCTGGAAATTAAGCTGGATGATTCTCGTCAGTATGATGATTATATTCAAAGCCTTAATTTGATGTACGGGGAAGAGGTAATCAAAAGTGGCATTGAGTTGATTGAAGGTAAAGAAAAATTTCATGGACTACATAGCCCGGGTTTAAGTCTAGACGGTTTTACAGTGCATAAAAAACTACTTGATGGTTATGCGAAATTGCACAAAGCTAAACTTGAAAACTGGTCATAGATACATTCTTAAATTTTGTTATGGAAAAATAAATAATTATTAATGAAAGATTTAATTGATATAGGCGTGAATCTAACTGGAAAATCTTTTCAGAAAGATTTAAACAGTGTTATTGAAAACGCTAATTTATCAGGCGTTTCGCAAATGATTGTCACGGGTACAAATTTGCAACACAGTGAAGCGGCAATTGAACTATGTGAATTATGGCCGCAGACGTTGTTTTCTACAGCAGGTGTTCATCCGCATCATGCAAAAGAGTGGACAGATAAATCAGCTCAGGAAATACAGGCTATGGCGTTGCAGAATTGCGTCAAATCAGTGGGTGAATGTGGTCTGGATTATAATCGTAACTTTTCAGACCCTAAAGATCAGAGGCTTTGCTTTGAAGCTCAACTAGAATTAGCTGCTGATCTAAAGTTACCTGTTTTTCTTCATCAACGGGATGCTCATGATGATTTTCTGGCTATATTGGCACGTTGGCGTGATCAGCTGGTTGGTGGCGTCACTCATTGTTTTACAGGCACTGTGGAAGAAGCTAAATGTTATCTTGATCTGGATTTGACTATTGGAGTGACAGGCTGGTTATGTGATGAGAGGCGGGGTCAGAGTCTACAACAGGCTGTAAAAGAAATACCGTTAAGCAATTTAATGATTGAAACTGATGCTCCCTATTTATTACCCAGAGATTTACCAGATAAACTATTAGAAAAACTTCATGATAGGCGCAATGAACCGCTTGTTTTACCCCATGTTTGTGAAGCATTAGCGTTTTATAAAAATGAAGACCCGGAAACGGTAGCTACACAGACTAGTCAGCAGGCAAGGCGATTTTTTAATATTACAGGTGAAGAAAATTAGCATTAATTAATTTTCTAATTTGTGAATATATTTAAAAATAGTCTATATATTAAGTTGACCTGTATCAATGCCAATTGATTCTTTCAAATTAAGCCCAATAATTTACTGAGTTTGTTTATATATTACTAGTATGAGTAACCTGGACATTAAACCCCCATTTGTGATTTCAGCATTACTGGCTGGGAGGCTTCATCGCATGCTTGATGTTACAAAAGTGATGTATATAAGCTCAAGTAATGCGAAATGTATTTCTATACGTGGTGGAGATAAAACCGCTGGTTTTAAGCCGATTACTGAGTTCATTAGTGAAATGGCCAGAGATACCATTGCCATATCCTCAAAAATAAATGAAGTCGCTCTGAAGTTTTCAATCACGGCTGTAAACGAGAGAAGAGCTAATATAGCATTACTTAACTTCAATAAAGTAATAGATAAACTGGATAGTTCTTCAAAAGCTAATAGTTTAAAGGGCGTTATTGAATCACTGAATATTGATATTGCAGCACTAAGGAAAAGTCAGTCAGCCGATTGTAAGTTTTTATCATCATTATTCGATGATATAACACTACGAATTAGAGCCGCCAAAGTGATTGTGACTAACTCCCGCACTGAAGCTTCAAGAGCGGGAGAATATAAGACTAATTTATTTGCTATTGCTAATGATCTGGAAGGTTGTAGTGATGCTATTGCATTAGAAATAAAGCGCTGTAAAAACTATCTTGAAGACCTTACAAAAATGATAGGAAAATAATGAAATCAACCATCTTTTACAATGGTAAATACCAGTGGATCGTATTTGGGCGAGATCCCGATAAACCTGAAAAAATTATTGATACTAACCAGTATATGATTGTTGATGGAGATAAGTCATTCTTGATGGATCCGGGAGGGATAGAGATTTTTTCTTCAATGCTGGCATCAGTACTCAGGCATACAGAGATAGATCATCTAGTCGATATTTTTGCCTCGCATCAGGACCCGGATATCATTTCATCTTTAGGTTTATGGGACGAAGCTCTGCCTAAAGCTACATTGCATGCCCCGTGGATCTGGGAAGGTTTTATCCGCCACTTTGGCTTGAATAATATAAGTTATAACTCAATTCCTGACGAGGGTTCTTCACTGGTTTTGAATTCTGCAAAACTGACATTCGTGCCTGCTCATTATCTGCATTCATCAGGTAATTTCCATGTGTATGATGAAAATGCAAAAATCTTAATGAGTGGTGATGTGGGTGCTGCGTTAGAGCCGGCAGGTGCATCTATGTATGTAGATGATTTTGAAGAGCATATAAGTAAAATGAAGCTGTTTCATCAACGCTGGATGCCATCAAATACAGCAAAACAAAACTGGATAGACAGAGTGAGAAAGCTTGATATCGAGTATATGGCTCCTCAGCATGGCCGAATATTCAAAGGCGAAGATGTGCAAAACTTTCTGGACTGGTTTGAGAAGCTGGATGTAGGGTCTGCAATTAAGTAGTCGATATAGACTGACTGGTTTATTAAGGAATACTGATATTATTTAAGATAAATGGGCTGAATATGTGAGTAGGTCTATTTAAGGCATGCATTTTTTACAATAGCCCCCTAAAATCTGCTATAAATAACGCTTACTAACTATAACTATAATAAGCGTATATTTTGAATCAACATCGCAGACTCTATTTCTCACTTTTTATCCTGATATGCTTTTTGCTGGCTTTATTATCTCCTCAAAATAGCACTGTGCGCTGGTTAGATTCGCAGATGTTTCGATTTGCCAGTTATTTACTGCCTGCTCAGGCAGAGTCAAATGATATGCGTGTTATCAAGCTTGATGAGGCCAGGTTGCAAACACCTCAGGGTATCAAGGAGTTCAGGTTTTTATTACGTAAATTACGTAAATCTAAAGCGGCAGAAATAGTCTGGCTTACTGATGATTTCCCTCAAATGGACTTTGTTCAGGAGGAAAACAAAGAGAAGAGCTCAGCCAGTAAAAAAATTAAGGCCAGTAAAACCAAGGCCAGTAAAACCAAGACAAGTAAAACCAGGGCCAGTAAGACTAAGACTCAGGCTATACAGGAAGAAGTCGATCTCTGGAAACCCACAGAAGGAGAACGAAATAAACTTGCCTGGATGTTAGAAAATCAAAATGTGTTTTTAACCCAATATTCAAATACACCGCAGCAGCATAAAAATATATCGTATAACCAGTCACTTATTTATCAGGACGGCTGGAGACAATATATACCTGATCTGTTTTTACCCCAGACTAAGACGTTCAGAATAACAAAAACTGAATTACCCTATCGCGTATATCCATTTGACTATCAGTCACAAGGTGATCATGCGCTGGTTTGGTATTCTCCTGATCAGAGTTATACATTACCCGATTTGAGTCTGGCATTATTTAGTAAGTTTCAAAAGAGCAAAGATTTGATATGGAATGAATCAGGAAAAATTGATCTGGGGACAAGCCAGATTAATGCAGGTATGTCGGGAAGAGTGTTTAACTATTTTTCTGAATTAACGAAGCGCCATACCCATATAAAAACATTATCGGTAAAAGCGGCTGAGTCTAAATCAAAGTCATATTTTAAAAACAAAATGGTTTTAATTGGTCAGGATGAGCATCAATTACAGGTATTGGCTGACTCATTAAGCAGTATTAATTCTGGTGCTGTGTATTATACCCCCGCATACAGTTGGTGGGTTTTACCTACACTCATGTTAGTCATAGTTATATACCTGTTATGGTTATTACCATTAATTTCGAAAACAAGCGGTGTATTTCTGGGAGCATTTATTATATTAGGTACGGTTTCAGCGCAGCCGGTATTGTTGATTCTAAATGGAGTATGGTGGCCAACCATAAACTTATTGTTATTATTAATTCTTGGACAAATGTCAGTATATGTTTATTTGTCTGGTCAGAAAATTTTAAAAGAACTTTCACAGAAACAGTACGATGCCTGGTTTCAATTAGGGCATTATCAGTACGAAAAGGGTGATTATGAAACGGCTATAACCAGTTTATTAAAATGTCGTGGTAATGATGAAGTTTTATCCGATTTATATGAAATAGGTTTAAGTTTTGAACGTAAACGTCAGTATGATAGAGCTTTGCAGATTTATTCTGAAATTAACGTACGAAAAAAGAAATATAAAGATATAGATAAACGACTTAACTCAATAAGTGGTTTCTCTGAAACAAGAACTGAAGTCTTGTCTCCCGCTCAAGCGCAGAAAACATTGGTAATGCCTGAAATGGAGCTGCCTGAGTTTGGGCGTTACAAAATAGAAAGAGAGCTGGGGCGCGGTGCTATGGGCGTTGTTTATTTAGGAAAAGATCCAAAAATAAATAGAAAGGTGGCTATTAAGACTCTCGATTATACTCAGTTTAGTGAAGCTGAATTGAAATCAGTAAAGTCCAGGTTTTTCCGGGAAGCGGAGGCTGCTGGTCGTTTATCTCATAATAATATAGTAACCGTTTATGATATAGGTGAAGAAGAGGGTTTTGCATTTATAGCAATGGATTACGTAGAAGGTGTGCCGTTATCTGATTTCACACAGAAAAATAAGTTGCTTCCAGTACGCGAAGTCTATCGTATCCTGCAAGTGGTGGCAGAAGCTCTTAATTATGCGCATAGTCAGAATATAGTGCACCGTGATATTAAACCCGGCAACATAATGTATAACCCGAAAGATAAGCAGATTAAAATAACTGATTTTGGTATAGCAAGAATTACCGATTCAGTAAAAACTCGTACCGGTAGTTTTATGGGAAGTCCTTCTTATATGGCCCCAGAACAAATGACCGGCTCACGTGTAGATGGTCAGGCCGACCTGTATTCTCTGGGAGCAAGCATGTATCAGTTGTTAACAGGCAAGTTGCCCTTTGATGCGGATAGTCTTGGTAATCTGGCGTATAAGATTGCCAATGAAAAACATAAGTCGATTAGAGAATTAAGACCAGAATTACCGGCTAGTGCAACAAGAATTACAAATAAAGCCCTACAAAAGAAAACTATAAAACGTTATGCAAATGGTGCGGAAATGGCTGAAGCATTAAACAGGGGTATGCCATCAGCTTAACAGATTGATGTTTTTCATTATCTGTTAGACCGGGCAAACAGGATTTATTATGACGGATGGAAAGTTAACAGTTAGTTATGCGGGTGGCACAGACAGGGGGAAGGTGCGCGCTCAAAATGAAGACAGTATTCTGATGTCAAATTTTGAACATAGTGATGTTGTATTGCTCGTTGTTGCAGATGGTGTCGGTGGGCATAAAGGTGGCGAAGTAGCGAGTAAAGTTTCGGTTGAAAGTATACATGAATTTGTTGAGAAATCAGTATTACAGGCCCACAGTGGCGGTGGATACGGATCCGACTGGTTGGAGTTAACATTGTCGCATGCTATTCTTGAAACAAATGCACGGCTTATAAAGCAACAACAGGAAAATCTCGATCTAAATAATATGGCGACAACAGTAGTTGCTATGTTATTTCATAATAATGAAGTTGCTATCAGTTATTTGGGTGATTCAAGATGTTATCAGTTTCGGGATGAAACATTGGTTCAATTAACTGAAGATCACACGATGTTACAAAAATTATTAAATGAAGGAAAAATTAATCAGCAGGAATTTGAAACTATGCCGATGCATCATATGATCAGCCAGGCTTTAGGTTTAACTTCAGAGCCAGATGTACAGGTTAATCGTTTGCTTTATGATGACAAAACCAGCTATTTATTATGTTCAGATGGTTTAACCAACTGTGTTTCAGATGCGCAGATTCAGCATGTACTTTCAAAAAATGAACAATTAGAAAATGCTGTAGATGAATTAATTACCAAAGCTAATGATAATGGAGGTATTGATAATATTTCCGTGATTCTAGTTAAACCAGTTAACTAATTCGGAAGTATTATGGATAAACTACAAAAAAATATTCAACGTGTAGTTGCTGATAAAGCACTTAAGGATATTCATAAAATCGTAGAAAAAGATAAGATAAAAGAAATACAGGAAAAGAAAGGCTCCATGTTAGTGGTTGGTTTGATCTTGCTTTTTATTATCTTTTTATTGGTATTAATTATTATTTAAATAGATTTTTGACTGACTGACTGACTGACTGACTGACTGATTGGCAGGCTGAATTGAAATGTAATAAATGCATGGTTTATTTATGAATGAATAAACTGAGTGATTTCGGTGTAGTCAAAATCAGCTGAAAGGCAAGCATAATAGTCTTTAAACATTTCCGGTAATAGTATGTCCTGCATTTTATAAAAACTATCATCTTTATTTTTTATATTTTTAATAAATTTTGCAGCCAGTGGTGGTACGCTTACTTCAAATTGGGTGGGTGCTAGAGAGAGGCCCTGCCCAGTGACCTTCATATGCGCTTCCTTACGTGTCCATATTTGGAAAAAAGCCTCTCTTTGTTTTGTCTCAGTTAATTGTCTAAACTGCTCTTGCTCATCTGCAGTGAAAAAACGTTTACTAATGCCTTGCCAGTCTACTTTTCTTTCCGCATATTCAATATCTATACCTACAGAGTGTTGTCTGGAGACAGCAAGTATAGCTACATTATTCGAATGGCTTAAGTTAAATTGAATATTGTTTTTATTTTGAGCGTCGATTAATGAAGGCTTGCCAAATTCTGATTGAGAAAATTCAATCTGGTTGGCCTCGGTATCAATATAATAGGCAAGTACAGTATGCATGAAACCATGGGAGGCAATAAATGCTTTACGGTGTTTATAAAATTTAAAGCGCTCGCTTCTTTCTTTTTCTTCACTGGAAAGCAGAGGGTAGAGGTGTTTTATTCTGGCTTCATGTACATTTAAATAGTTTAACCAGATATGGACGTCATTATCGGCCAGCTCAATAAAAGAGTCCTGGCTATACCAATTACTCAAGATAGAGATTCCTTTTTATGCACCAGTAAATAAAGCATGGGTATCACTAATAATGAAACCAGTAATGAAAATGACAAACCAAAAACAACTACGGTTGCCAGAGGTTTTAACATTTCAGAGCCCTCACTTAATCCCAGAGCTAATGGCAACATACCAAATACGCTCGTCAAACTTGTCATTAATATTGGACGCAGTCGTAACGAAGCAGCTTCTAAAACTGCAGATAGTTTGTCCAGGCCCTGTTGGCGACAAATTTCTATCTGCTCTACCAGGACGATTGCATTATTAACAACGATACCGGCTAACATTATAATACCCAGTTTTGCTGGCATACTTAACTGACTGTTTAGCGCGACTTCAACTGCAAGGTATACACCAATTAAAGTAAAGGGTACACCTAATATTATAATTATTGGATTGGTGAGTGATTCGTATTGTACGGTCATTACTACAAATACTAAAAATACGGCTAGCATTAATAATATGTAACTGGCTGAGCTGCTATCTTTTATGGCGTCTAGCGTGCCACCGTCGTAAACGATATAACCATCTTCTATAGGGATGCCATCTACAATTTCAAATACTCTCATCATTAGCTCCTGGTAATCTACATCAGAGCTTATTGAGGCTGAAATCTCATTTATACGCAATTGGTTGTCACGTTTAATTGAGCTAGGGGCAGGCTCTATACTTATATTGGCAACATCAAATAACCTGATGGCTTCATTGTTCTGTAATGAAATTATGATGTTTTTAATATCCTGAGTCTGTCTTATTTCATCACGTTTTAAACGTATGCGAATGTCATACTCTCTATCGCCGTCTAAGTACTCTGTCGCAACTTGTCCGTTTAAAGCGAGCTGAACGGAAAGCCCTATATCTTCTGCGCTAATATTTAAATCTGCAGCACGTTGTCGGTTTATCTTTATAATTAACTCGTTGCCCTGTTCTTCATAACTATGGCTTAAATTTGTAAGCTCAGGAATGACGCTTATTTTCTCAATAATTGTTTCGGCTGTCTGAGTTAATGTTTCAAGGCTGTCTCCCTGAATTCGCAAACTGAAATCATCGTCGCCATGGCTTGTGTGAATTCCTCTGACGCCTTTTACTCGCATGCGTACTTTGTAACCAGCAAGTTGTAGTGCTTTAACCTGTTTGTTGAATTTTTTTATCCAGTTATTACTGCTTATGCCGTTGCGTTCAGATAATGTTTTTAGTTGAACTGAAATGCTTCCTCGGTTACTGCGCTGAAATTGCGAGCGACCAAATACAGAACCACCTGAGGTAACAAATACAGTGCTAACTTCTGATTGTTGTAATGCCAGTGCTTCAATACGTTTTAGTGTTTTATCAAATTCGGCTAAACGCGTGCCGGGTTCAGTGCTAATGCTGATGGATATTTTTCCTTCATCCATTGTTGGGAAAAAACTATTTTTCGCATTCATTAACTGGTAAGCACTTAAAATTAATGCGCCAGTAAAAATGCTCAATATTAATATTGAATGCTTCAGGCTTATATTTAGTATTTTTTTGTAAGTTAATTGTAGAGAGCTGAATAAAGTTTTCTCAGCTGACTGAGCAGGAGATTGAGTCATAGCGCCTAGTGCCGGTATCAATGTCAGGGCAACAACCAGTGATGCTAAAATAGCTGCACTTAATGTAATAATGAGTTCACTGAATAGTAAGCCAATTAGACCACCTATAAAAAGAAAAGGTAATACGGCAACCAGGTTGGTCGTAGTTGATGCAGTAATAGCCCCGGTAACTTCGGCTGCAGCATTGGTTGCTGCAACTTCGGATGATTCACCTAATGTTTGGTGTCTGGAAATATTTTCTAACATTACAATCGTGTTATCTACCAGTAAACCTATACCTAATGCCAGGCCACCCAGTGACATGATATTTAAACTAATATCACTCAATCCCATAATTAAAAATGTAATGAATATGGCCAGAGGTATAGCAGTTGCAACTATCAGGGTGCGACGAATATCTCTTAAAAAGATATAAACAATTAACATTGCCAGTATTCCGCCGCTCATGGCTGCATAACTGGCATTGTTTAATGCACGTTTTACATATACAGATTGATCATCAACGGTTTCAATTTGTATATCAGCAGGCAGTAATTTTTGCGATTTAAACCAGTCTATTTGTTGGTGCAAACGCCTGGCAACATCTATGGTGTTAGCATCAGGTTGTTTTTGTATGGTCAGTTTTATACCGGGTTGCTGATTTAATCGAATGCGTAACTCTTCATCCTGATGAGTATCAATTATTTGTGCCACATCTTTTAATAATAAGCTTTTACTGGTAGTGCTCGGGAGAAGGCTGTTTTGAGTGGAATCCACTATCTTGTTTCTACTAAGGGGCAAATTTGAAATTGACTCGACAGATTCAAATCGACCTTCTGTTCTAGCGGTTAACTTTCGAGTATTCATATACAGAATGCCGCTAGAGATATCCTGATTTTCCTGTTGTAAAAGGGTTTTTATATCAGTGATTTTAAAACCTGCGGCGGCAAGTTTGTCCTGATCAACAATGACCTGGATTTCTCGTACCAGCCCACCACCTACTTCTGTTGATGCAACGCCTTGTACATTTAAAAACCATTTTGAGAATTCATAATCTACCCAGCTACGTAATTCAATTGAATTACGAGTTGATGAACTAACCACTAACTCCATTACGGGTAACTGTGATGGGTCGCGTTTATAGATTACGGGTGGTTCGGCTGTTTGAGGTAGAAAACGTTTTGCCCTGTCCAGACGAGTGCTTGCATCCTGCAAGGCTCTATCTATATCTGTTCCATATGGGAATACCAGATTGACCGCGCTACGCCCCTCTGAGGTGTCGGATTGCACACGTGTAGCATCTTCCGTTATAGCGAGCTGCTCTTCAAGTTGGCGAGTGAATTTATCTTCCATAACCTTAGCGGGTGTGCCGGGCTCGAGTATGCGAATATTTACATTTGGATAAATGATATCGGGTAGTAGATTAATATTTAATCGATCGAAAGCAAAAAGACCAACAACCAGGATGGTAATAGATAACATTACAACCGCAATGGGTCGTTGGATTGACCAGCTTGCAAGACCGCCTGTACGTTGTGATTTTTGCATAAATTAATAATTAACCTTTAGGTGTGGGTGAAGTAATAAGTTTCACGTTCATGCCGTCTTTAAGGCCAAAAAAACCTTTGCTAATTATTTGTTGCTGATCAGATAGACCGTGAAGCACTTCAATAAGATTATCGTGCTGAATACCAGTCGATATATTAATTCGTTTTGCCTTATTATCATTAACCTCAAATACGTAAGCCCCTTGTTTATCATGGCGGACTGAATCATATGGAATCATCAGTCGAGACTTGCTCTTAGCATATATAGTTACACGGCAAAACTGGCCTGCTAATGCACCTTCAGGTACAGGGTTTAAAATGACTTCAATTGTTCCCTGACGTGTGTTCTGATCTATAACAGGGTAGATACGTTGGATAAGCCCCTTAAATTTTTGCTCGCCTAATGCATCGATACTGATATCGACCTGATTACCCGTTTTTATTAAGGGTAAAAGTAACTCACTTAAATGAATCTCTGCTTTTAGACTAGAAGTATCAATCAGGGTTAACAAGTGATTATGTAATGGAATTACATCTCCTGGTTCAACCAGCCTATGCGAGATCAATCCCGTGAAGGGGGCCTTAATTCGGCTATGTGATAATTCTGTTTGTTTTAACTGTAAGTCAGCTATAGCAATATCATTTAAAGTTTGAGCCTGGGCTATTTCGCTATCTGAAGCTAATTTTCTTGGCGCAAGGTCCTTAAGTCGGCGATAGTCTACCTTTGTCTGATTTAATGTGGCTTTCGCTTTTTCTACTTCGGATTTTAATCGCGCATCATCAAGTTGAACTAATGTTTGATCTTGAATAACCCTGTCTCCAGGATATACAGGTAAAGCGGTTAATAAACCTGGTACCTGATTAATAATTCTTACCGTACGTGCTGCCTGCAGTGTGCCAGTAATGGTTTGTTTGATGGATACAGATTGTTGGCTAGCACTTACAGTTTCTATAAGTTGTGCTGACGGTTTACGAGAGGTTTTTTGCGAAGACGAGTTATCACATGCCGAAAGCAAGAGGATAAAAACAAGCCATAAAGGTCGAGTAGAAGACATGAGTGATAGAAAATTCAAAAGCATACCTTTAGTCAGGGGTCTATAGATATGAGTATAGAGCCATATGTATTTTTACTTGGATTGTATCATTTCTAGAATAAAAATAACTTAAAGTATGTAGGTGTCTTATAGGGTGAAATTATGACTGATATTCATCTAACCACTTGATAAAACTTTCCTGAGGCATTGGTTTGGCAAGATAGTAACCCTGCGCTATATCACAACCCAGTTGTTTAAGCGTTAGATATGTTTCTTCATTTTCTATACCCTCAGCAACTACTTTTATATCGAACCCGTGGGCCATTTCAATAACAGTTTTTACAATATGCTGATCCATTTCATTGTCCAGCATATAACGTATAAATGACTGGTCGATCTTAAGTTCATTTGCAGGTATATATTTAAAATAGGCCATCGATGAATAACCTGTGCCAAAGTCATCAATTGATATATTGAGACCAAAAGACCTCAGTTCATCAAGTGTTATGAAACTGGTGTCCATATCCTCCATTAGCGCACTTTCTGTAACTTCAAGGGTGAGTTGTTCCGGGTTTGCACCCCAGATACTTAATGCACTTCTTACAGAGTTTACCAATTCTGGATCACTTAGAACTTTTGCAGATAAGTTTACAGAAACCTGTAGAGGAGGGTGTTTTTTTGGCCAGTCTTTAATTAAACGTAAAGCGGCATTAATCGTCCACCAGGTAATGCTGTGTATCTGTCCACTTTGTTCAGAAATGGGAATAAAAATATCAGGCCGGATAAAACCTTTATTGCGGTTGTTCCATCGGATTAAAGCTTCAGCACCAAATAATTTGCCTGTTTGTAAATCTACCTGGGGCTGAAAATAAAGTTCAAATTCGTCACGTTCCTGCGCATTGAGTAACTCATCTTCAATATCCCAGTTATTGACTTCTATCTTCTGCGATTTATTTGTGTATATAGAATATGAGTCAGCGCTGTGTCGAGCATCGAGTAAAGCCAGTTCTGCTTTCTGTATTAAACCCTGAATATCTATCGCATGATCAGGAAACAATGCTATACCCATGTCAGCGGTTATTTTATGGTTGTGCCCTTCAAGGGGAAATGGCTTATTCAGGCTGCCTAGTAATTTGTGAGCAGCCAGTGTCACATGGCCTTCGTTAAGTATTTCGGGTAAAACCATTATGAATTCAGAATTACCAACACGAGCAATATAATCCTGTCTACGCGAAAGCTTATGAAGTCTGTGAGAAAATTCTTCTAACAGGTGGTCTGCTGCCTGATAGCCATAAACAACATTAATTTGTCTGAAATGATTAATGTTGATAAGTACAATGGCAAGTTTTTTTCCTTCAGTAAGGTGGTCGGTTATATAATGTTCGAGGTCACGTAATAGAGAGTCTCTGTTGGCAACATAGGTCGGTGAATCATTCATATGCTGTTCCTACAGATAAAACTGTTCCGGGTCTATACCATACATGCCCGGCTCGAGACTTTTAACAATCTCCAGAGTATTACCATCCTCATCATTCTCATTGATATAAAGATCAATGACATCAAAATCATTGTAATATTCTTTATTTTCATTAAGAAGCAACATTATCTTTGGCCTGAGTCTCCATACTCGGTGTTGAGCAATAATGACGCCTACCTTGCCATCATTTAATTCAACTATAGTGCCCACGGGGTAAATACCAACTACCTGTATAAACTGTTCAATTAACTCTGCCTGAAAATCAATATCGCGCCATTCATAGAATTTTTTAACGGCATCGTGTGGAGATATTGCCGAAGCAAAAGGGCGCTCAGATATAATTGCATCATAACAATCGACAATACCGGCTATCTTCCCAAAAATAGAAATTTCGTTTTCTTTTAAACCATCTGGGTAACCACTACCATTATGTCGTTCGTGGTGGGTTTTAACCATTTCTACAACATCATCACTTATGCCGTTAATAGTGCGTACAATTTCAAGACTATGCTGGACATGTGTTTTTACTAATTTGAACTCATATTGGTTAAAGCGATTGGGGTTGTTGATTAGCTTCTCTGGTAACCTCATCTTTCCAATATCAAATAGTAGTGCGCCAATAGCAAGTGATTGCAGGTCTTTTTTAGGCATGCCTAAATGACGACCAAAAGCGACTGCCCAGACAGAAGTACTAACTGAGTGGTTGTATGTATAATTATCCTTATGCTTCATTCTTGTTAACCATGAAAAAGCATCAGGGTTACGGATAATGCTGTTTACCATAGGCGTAATAGCTTTTTTTAATGAAGGTAATTCAAGCTTTTTATTGTTTGATATATCCAGCATAATGTTTTCTGCAACATTAGATAATAAACTATGGTTTTCACGTGCTGATTTTAATTCGTCATCGAGTTCAGACTCATCTTCATATTCAATTGGTTTAATATTCGTTAGAGATTGCTTTTTTTCCCTATCAGAGAGTTCTGTTTTTCGTGGACTAAGTTTTTGGTTATCAACAGGTTTACTTAACTCAACATCAACAAATACATATTTACAATGATTGAATAACTCGTCGATATCTTCACGGGTTTCAATTAGAAATCCCTGTAAAAGATAGGGGGTCTCCACCCATGGGCGGTCTAGTTGCGATACATACATACCTGGTTCAAGATCTGGAATTCTGACTTTTATTTCTTTTAATGACATTAATAAATCCCTGAAAAATAGAACACAAGGTGGTCATGGACACCTCATAAACTGAATGATTTTTAACACTATAGATAATATAGCAGAATAAAAGCATAATAACCTGATATGGAGGGTTTTAAGAGCTTATCTATCTCAGCCAGCCATGGTTATTACATCAAGTGTCATTTAAGTATAATATGACTCAATAATTTACCCCGAAAGTAGCTCTTATTTTATGCATAACACTCATCGTGCCACCGAAGCACCCCATTCAGAACGTAAAGACCTTATCAACTTAAAGAGAATGCTGCCTTTTTTATGGAGTTATAAAGGCAGGGTTTTAATTGCCCTTATATCACTTATGTTGGCCAAGGTTGCAACGGTTAGTATTCCATTAATTTTAAAAGATATTGTTGATGCGCTGGATATGCCAGTAAGTACTGGTGGGGGTATTACACAGCAAATAACTATTGAGCTGCCTTTAATGTTATTGCTCGGTTATGGTGCATTACGATTAATGAATGTGCTGTTTAATGAATTACGTGATGCAATTTTTGCCCGGGTGAGATACAGGGCAATGCGGGATATATCAAAAAAAGTAGTAAAGCATTTATACGACCTGTCACTTGGTTTTCATTTGCAACGTAAAACAGGTGGTATTTCCCGTGACCTGGAGAGAGGAGCCAGAAGCCTGTCCTCAATATTAAATTATCTGACATTTAATATAATACCGACACTTACAGAATTTGTGCTCGTAGCAATTATCTTATTTAGTCAATATGAAGCTGAGTTCGCACTGATTACATTCGGAACGGTAGCTATTTATCTAGCTTACACTATGGCATTGACTGAATGGCGAATGCATTTTAGACATGAAATGAATGCGCATGATTCTGAGGCAAATTCAAGAGCCGTGGATGGCCTTATAAATTATGAAACCGTTAAATACTTTAATAATGAAAATTATGAAGTAAATCGTTATAACGATACATTAGAAAAATGGGAAGAGTGTGCGGTAAAAAGTACCAGTTCAATGGCGTTATTAAATTTTGGTCAGGGCGCCATTATTGCAATTGGTGTAACACTGGTTATGATTTCGGCCGCGCAGGGTGTTTCAGAAGGCACGTTAACCATTGGTGATCTGGTGTTAGTAAATGCAATGATGTTGCAGTTATTTATACCATTGGGCTTTCTGGGTATTATCTATCGATCAATGAAACATTCACTTGCTGATATGGATTTGTTGTTTAAGTTGCTCGATAACAAGCCACAAATCAAGGATATAAAAAACTCAAAAGACTTAACTGTTAAACAGGCAGATGTAGAGTTTAAGGATATCAATTTTTCTTACAATAAAGAAAGACAGATACTACATAATGTAAGTTTTCAAATACCCAGTGGGCATAAGGTTGCTGTAGTGGGTCCATCTGGTGCGGGTAAATCAACACTGGCCAGATTGTTATTTCGTTTTTATGATACTGATCAGGGCGAAATACTAATTGATGAACAAAATATTCAACAAGTTAGCCAGGCAAGTTTACGTAAGCATATTGGCATTGTCCCACAGGATACCGTGTTATTTAATGAGAGTGTTTTTCATAATATTCAATATGCCCGAAATGGAGCAACAATGGGCGAGGTTCGGCATGCAGCGAAAATTGCCAACATTGATGAGTTTATAAAATCACTACCAGAAGGATACGATACAGTTGTCGGTGAACGTGGTCTTAAATTGTCAGGCGGTGAAAAACAGCGTGTAGCTATCGCCAGAGTTATTCTTAAAAATCCGAGAATATTAATTTTTGATGAAGCGACCTCTTCACTTGATTCGCATTCTGAGCAAACAATTCTAAAATCTTTAAGAGAAGTAGCGGAAGAGCATACAACATTGGTGATTGCACACCGTTTATCCACCATCGTAGATGCGAATAATATAATTGTTTTACAGGAAGGACGTATAGTGGAGCAGGGCACACATCAACAGTTGCTGGATAAAAATGGATTGTATGCCAGTTTATGGAAAATGCAGCAGGATGAAGAGGAATCTCTTTAGGTTTGTAATTTTATTATGTCTGGTATTCAGAGTAGTGGCTAAAGTGTAAAAGTTTATTCCACAATAATAGCCTTATAGGAACTTGATTTCTGTGGGCTCGCCTTTATGGCAACTTACTTTTTTGCCTGCAGCTGCAAAAAAGTAAGCAAAAAATAGCCGCCCTTTATTCGCCAGTTCTCATCAAAAAACGATGAGAATGCCCAAAAAATGTAAATTCATTAAAAGCTATCACTCTATTCAGTATAATTTCTACTCTGTTCCCGGGTCGTTCAGATGCGCCATCCGGGCTTACAGAACTTAAAATTACATCCCTGTAATTTTACCCCTTGATGGAAACATTTTTTGGCTAGCTCCAGAGGGGATAAAAATCAAAACCAATAAGGAGTGATATTTCAAAAGAAAATCAATCTGTTTTGTCATTCCTGCGAAGGCAGGAATCCAGTGACTGTGAATACATAATAATAAATCCAGTATGTTAATAACAACTAGTCCACATAATCTGTTTGTGATTCTATTCTTTTGATTCATTTCCCCCACTAACTAAGCTGATGAATGAGTGATTTATTTGGGGTTTTGCGCGAGGACTGTCTGAGCGAATTGGCTTTATAACTCGTGAGCTATTCGTATCATCCCTGATACTCACCCTTCGGGCCAGGCATAGCCTGTTTAAATTTGTTCCCAACAAATTTATCCGCAGCGGCCAAATAAATCGGGAATGAAGAAGGTACTTTTATTTATGCTTTTTATAAATTAAAGCTTGGTTTTAGCGGGGCGGAATTCCTTTAGTGACTTTCTTTTTGCTGCTGAAAAGAAAGCCACTCGCCATAAGGGCGAAACCACAGAAATCAAGTTCCCATGTAGTTTAAGTATTGTAAGGCTAAATCAAAAACCGTGAGTAATACATTAGATCTAAGAAAGTAGTCATATTAAAATTTACGACTTAACATTTCAAACCATCCACTTTTAAGGCTCTCATCAAAATATCTAGATATATCCGGTATCTCTGGTTTTGTTGTTAAGAAGTTATATAACTTTTCAGACAAAGCACCACTGTCACCAGCTTTATAGCGAAAATCACTGGCATACTGCTCTTTATAACAAAGGTCATCTGGTACGACAGGTATAGCACCTGCACTGACTGCTTCAAGCATAGATAACCCCTGAAACTCATGAATTGCCGTGCTGACTACAATTGAACTTAATGAAAGGGTTTTTAAATATTCCTGTTTAGAAACTTTGTCATTAATAATAATTCTATCGCCAAACTGTTGCTCTATTTCTAATAATGAAGCAGGTTTGTTTTTCGGTCTGTCTCCCAGTAAGGCAAGTTGAAAATCCACATTCATTTTATCTAGCTTTTGTAATGCATCAGTAAAAATTTGTGGTGCCTTGTCATACTCCCAGCGATGATTCCATAATATCAGTTCAGAATTTTTTTGAACTGTTTTTTCAACGGCTGTAATTGCAACAGGTAATATCTCAGATTTGTTTTTTAAAAGGTCACTTATTTTTTCAGGTACTTCATCAGGTAATAAATTAAGTAATCTGTCTACACCATTTAAAAATGAAACCTGGTTATAAGTCGAGTTAAATAACAATTTGTCGGCGGCTAGTGCACCATATAATTGAACCATCTGTGGATCAACAGATTCGTGTTGTTGCTTGCTCGTTGGGTAGGCGAACTGATTTTCATGGAAATAATAAATACACGGGATATTAGATAAGTGTGAATGCAGGCCTTTTAATGTTGCCAGATCGACCATGGAAGTGGCCAGAATTAAATCAGGTTTTTTTTCCGGGAGTTTATTTAACCATGATAACGGGTTGCCTCTAATTCGCCAGCGAAAATGCCGCCCTGGTAACTCGAGTTTAAACCATTCAAATTCGTTGAATGTATTTACTAACCAGTCTGCCCAGGTCGCATGACTATTGGAGCGATAAGCCGATAACAGCAGGATCGTTTTTTTATTATTTTTCAATGTGATGTTTCAATGTGATGTTTTCAGGTGTTGTTTCCAGAAGTTGTATCCAGGAGTTGTATCCCGATGTCGTTTCAGGTTGTGCAGACTTAACTTATAAAAAAACTAAAAGCATGATCTACTTTGATTACGACCGTTTTTCTTGGCAATATACAATGCATCATCGGCCTTGTTTAACATTGATTCAAGGCTTTCATTTATTGTTGTACATGAGCAGATGCCAAAGCTGGCGGTAATTTTAATTGATTCGCCATCGAAGTGTATAGTTGTGTTTTCTATTTCATTTCTTATGCGTTCAGTTAGATTGGTCGCTTCCGTGTTTCCTGTTTCAGGTAAAATAAATGAAAACTCCTCACCACCCATACGTGCAATGATATCAATTTCTCGCATCATATTACTTAGAAGTTTGCTTAATTCTTCCAGTACTTTGTCACCTGCGGAATGGCCGTGCGTATCATTGACCTTTTTAAAATGATCCAGATCCATCATAACTATTGATATAGGGTGTCCATATCGTAAAGCCTGTTTGAATGCCCGGTGTCCCAGTTCAAAAAATGCGCGTCGATTATTAAGCTGAGTTAACTCATCTTTGAAAGCCATTTCTTCAGCTATTTTTTTAGCGACTTTCAGTTCTTCTTCAGCTTGCTTTCGTTCGGTAATATCGGTGGCAACTTCCATACGAACAATACGACCATCTACCCAGGTGATAGCCTGGTCACGGCACTGATACCAGCGATTATTGACGGTGTTTTGAAACTCCCAAACATAAACACCAGTGGGTTTGCCATCTTCATCTAATAAACGATCATTGGTACAAAAGGTACATGGACCATCCTGACCGTCTTGAAGGACTTTCCAGCAGGTTTTACCCTGCATATTACCCCATATCTTACGGCCGTATTCATTGGCGAAAATGAGTTCGTAAGTGTCCATATCGGCCACATAAACCAGGGCATCAATACTATCGAGAATGGTGGATATGCTGCGAAAGCCTAATTCACGCAGGTCATTGATTTGTTTATCATGTGTGTCTGGTGTATTTAACATGGATGAAAGCTCAGTTAGCTATACCGGTTGCAATTCATGTAATATGAATTACAGCTGTGTTATATCATTAATAATAGTCGGTTCTTAATTTTTTTGCTTTATTTCTGTGCATGAATTGTCTGAGCTATTTCTTTGCAGTCATCACTCATAAGATAAAGATAAGTTGGCATTACTTCATCTGTTAATGGCATTTCGTCAGGATTTTCACCTGGAAATGCACGTACACGCATTTGTGTTCGAACAGCGCCAGGGTTGATTGCATTCACCTGAACCGCATGTTCTTCAGTATCCAGTTCGTCCCCAAGTATTTTCATGAAACTGGTAACCGCGTCTTTAGAGATGCCGTAGGCACCCCAGTAAGCTGATGATTTATCATCTGTGGTGAAAATAATTTTAGAGCCCTGTGTTTCCCGTAGTAAAGGTAAAAGCGCACGGGTCATAACAAAAGGGGCATTTAAATTCACCTGCATGACTTTGTACCAGACATCAATATCATGTTGTTGAATCGGTGTTGTAACACCTAAAATGGCAGCATTATGTAATAAACCATGTAATGCGCCAAACTGCTCTTTTAAGGTTTGAGCTAACTCTTCATAATCTTTAGGTGTCGCGCCTTCAAGATTTAAAGGATATATAGCGGGTTCAGGGTGCCCTGCATTGACAATATCATCATAGGTCTTTTCGAGTTTTTTGGTGGTGCGTCCAAGCAAGACTACGGTAGCACCGTACTCAGCATAGGCTTTAGCGGCAGCCTGCCCCAGACCATCACCTGCACCGGTGATAAGAATGATTTTATCTTTTAGAAAATTTGGCTGTGCCTGATATTGCATAGGGTTCTCAATGTTTAAAGGTTAAGTTCTAGTCTTGTATAATAGATTGTGCACATTTTACACCAGAGCGTAGTGCTCCTTCGAGTGTTGATGGCAATCCGGGCTGATTATTTTCTTCAATATAGACATAATCACCGCATAATTTGAGGTTTCTCAAGTCTGTGTTAATGCCGGGTCGATTTTTATCGACATCCGGGTGGCATTGAAAGGTTGCTCGTTTTTCTATGATTAATTTGCTATTTAAGAGCTCAGGTAAGTTTTCTATAGTATTCGATAGTTCTTTATATATCGTATTAACCAGATTCTCTTCGGTTAGTTTCAGGTGTTCGCCCTGTGCGCTTATTACTACAGCCAGAACATCATTATGTCCACTCGTTGCTCGTTCAAACACCCATTCGCTTAAACCATTAATCATGCCTAACATAGGATAGGGTAGAGATAAGGGCTCTTCAAACTGTAGATATAAAGTGGATACGGGTTCAAATCTTAATTTATTTATTTGTTCACTAATGTTGTCACAGGCTGGTATTTCCTGAAGCAGTTTTACAGAAGCCTTTGGCGGTGTAGCCAGAATAATTTGATCAAAATTAATGACCTCATTATTGATCTGAACTGAGTGAACCTGATTATTATCATGATGTAGTTGTTGAACTTTACAGCGAGTTTTTATTTCACCACCATGTTGTAGAATAAATTTTTCTGCTAAAGCGGGAAATACCTTACCCAAATCAGTGGTTGGAATCAGCAGGTCAGTAAAGTCAGCAGGAGCATTAAAGGTTTGTTGTAATACACTTTGAAAGGCTTTTGCAGAAGCTTGCTGCGGGTGTGTAGTTAATGCCGCCAGGCAAACTGGTTCAAGTAAGTTTATTCTATAACTATCAGGAAGTTTTGCACCGCTTAACCATTCGCTGACGGATATATCATTTTTAATTGGCGTATTTAATAGTTTATTAAAACGAAGTAATAATAGTATTTTTTCTTTTATAGACAGGCTAGGTGTATTTAATACGCCAAACAATAAATGTAATGGTGCAGGATAGGTCGGTAATTGTAAATCAAAAGCAATTTTACCATTCTGAGAATCCAGCATTAACATCCGATGGGGTAATTGCTTAAATAGCTGGCTCGTATCTGCCTGAATAGTCTTCAGGCATTCGATCATTTGCTGATAGGCACCAATCATTAGATGCTGGCCATTATCTAACGTTAAGCCGTTCCAGATCATACTTCGAGCGCGTCCACCTAGTTGAGGTGATGATTCAAAAATGGTTACTTTATGATGGTGTTTACATAATTCAACGGCTGCGGCCAATCCTGCCCAGCCGCCACCTACTATGGCTATATTTTTTTTCTCTGCCATTATCGTTACGTGTTATTACGTTTGTATTGCGTATAACGTTTTTTTTCACGTCGTGAGGCGCGCCAGGCTAACCAGAGTTTGCGGGCGGGCGTCAGTTTTATGCGATGTTCCAGAACTCGGTATCCGTCATTTTCAATTTCTTCTAACAGTGACAAATATATTTCTGCCATTATCAATCCGGTGCGTTGTGAAAATCGATCTTCATCGGGTAATTCATTGAATGCTTTTATATAATACTCACGTGCCCGGTCTGCCTGAAAGTGAAACAGTTTTTTTACAGCATCACTGGTAACGGGGTGAGTTAAGTTCTGCTGGCTTACACCAAACTGAACTAGCTCATCCTGAGGTAAATATACTCTTCCGCGTTCAGCATCTTCTCTTACATCACGTAAGATATTGGTAAGTTGAAATGCCATACCCAAATCATGTGCATACTTTAATGTTTGTCTATTATTAAAACCGAATATCTCAGCGGATAATAAACCGACTACGCTGGCTGCTCGGTAACAATAAAGAGTAAGATCTTTAAACGTGGCGTACTGATGAATGTCCAGATCCATTTCCATGCCATCAATAATTTCTAACAGGTATTCTTCTGCCAGATTAAAATCATTTAGTAAATCTTGTAACGCCTGTGTTACAGGATGAGTGGCCTGTCCTTTGTAGAGATTGTTTACTTCTACTCGCCACCAGTTCAGGGTTTGTCTGGCAACAACTTCATCTTTACACTCATCCACAACATCATCTACTTCACGACAAAAAGCATAGAGGGCCGTAATGGCACGTCGTTTGAGTTCGGGTAAAAAGCGAAAGCTGGAGTAAAAGCTAGAACCACTGGAGGCTGCTTTATCCTGACAATATTGGTCTGGTGTCATATTTGAGTTGAAAGTTTACGGAATACTGAATTCTGACGTATAGCAGTAAAGAAGGCAAAGAGGATTTTTAATTTTAAACAGGCTGTTTTCATTAATTATTGCTTATTCATTGATAATGCTCGACTAACATAACTGTTAATGATTCGTTATAGTCGAATAATATCAATGTAATCATAAGGATAAAATAGAGTATGAAGGGCGATGTCTGTTATGTAAAAGAGGGAAATGTCTTGTGAGTGGTGAAATATGGGCAGAAGCAGGTCTAATGGACTAATATTACAGTATTAGTAACTGGCACACTCGTAGAGCTGTCTCCCCCCCCAATCGGCATAATTTGCTTTAGCTCAGGAATGATAATGAGAAAAACGGTATACCAGTTTGCTTCTGATGAGGTTGAAGCGGCGCTGCTAATACTTAATACAGCCATCAATCATCATCGTATCTGGTTTGATAGTCTGCATACATCTATTGTGTGTGGTCTGCCATTTTCTAACGATATCCTTCACGATGCTGCTCATAAACACTGTGAGTTTGGAAAGTGGTACTACGGGGATGTTTGTGAATCAATTAGTTCTATAAGAGAGTTTTCTGCTCTTGAGCCTGTACATACCTATATGCATTCACACGCTAGAGATCTAGCGATAATCGCAAGTCAAAATAAAAAAATTAGCGTCGATGATTACCATGCTTTTTTGACAAATCAGCGCCACTTAATAGATTTGTTAACAAAGTTAAGAGATACATTAATTGAACATGAGCATTGTTTTGATGCGGTGACTGGCGCGGTAAATAGAAAATCAATTTCACTTTTATTAGAACAGACTTTTGAGAATGCTCAACGTTATAACCAGGTTTATTCTATTGCCATGTTAGATATTGATCATTTTAAAAAAATAAATGATCAATTTGGGCATATTGCCGGCGACCATGTACTCGAATATATTTGTGAGTTTTATCGTGAAACATTGAGAAAAAGTGACTGTATAGGTCGTTATGGTGGAGAAGAGTTTCTTATTATACTCCCTGAAACCAGTCAGGATGTTGCCCTTGAACTAATGAACAACGCCCGAAAAAATATGTTAAAGCAAAAAACAATTATTGGAAAAACACCGGTTGAGGTGACTGTATCTATTGGTGTTTCCGAAGTAAGGCCTGAAGATGACAATGCATGGCAGGCTGTGGAACGTGCTGATGAAGCTTTATATCAGGCAAAAGAATCAGGGCGTGATTGTGTAAAAAAATATTTATGATTTTATTATTACGTGTCGCTCAAAGAACCGGTGTCTTTGGGCAGGTGAAATGATACCAGCATGGTAAGAATGATAACGATACCGCCCAGTGATGTCATCGTTATAACCGGGCTTATACCTGCACCGGCAACCATCGCATATATACCTGATGCAATTAGCATCGCTGAATTTTCAAAAAAGTTCTGTATAGCAACCGCGCCACCGGCACCAATTGAAAGGTGACCAATTTCCTGAAGTGCCGCATTAATTGGCACCACAAAAAGTCCGCCGCATATACCCGCAAAAAACAGGCCGCAACGTGCAGCCCAGATATTATCTAGCAATGAGAGGCTGATAATAACCAGTCCCATTGCATAAGCCGCCAGCCTTGCTCGTCTGAGATAAGCCATAGGAATCAATTTAGGTACCAGTATAGACCCCACAGCAATACCAATAGCGACAAACAGGGTGAGCAGGGCAATTTCCGTTGTTGTGTAAATAAACAGAACCACAGGCGCCCAGGCAATGAGCAATACACGCAAAACAGTGGCCGCAGCCCAGAACAGACTTACTCCCAAAGTTGCAAAACGTGCCCTGGGTGTTTCCAGAAGTCCATGCATCTGTGAATAAAATGTTTTCAAAGCATTTTTAGATGAGTGACCTACGATATGTTTATGTTTGATCGTTTTAGCAATAATCGCTGAGCCGATATACAAACTAATAACCAGCGTGAGTGCCAGAAAAATTGAATATTCTGCAAGGGCGGCACCAACTAGTGTGCCACTCAAAATGGCTAGAATAGTAGAGCCTTCAACCCAGCCATTCGCTTTTACCAGGGTATCTTTATCAACCAGTTCGGGAAGAATTCCATATTTTGCGGGGCTGTACATAGCGGCACCCAGACCAATTACTGAATAAGCAAGCATGGGTTCTATATGCAGCAAAAGCAGGACAGCACCCAGTGCCTTAATCAGGTTAGCATACAGCATCACATTACGTTTTGGTCTGGCATCAGAGTAACCACCTACCCAGGGTGCAAAGATGACATAAGCTACTAGAAAAGATGCCTGCAATGCGGGAATGTACCAGCCACCCATTTGCATTTTCTGCATAACCATTGTAACAGCGGTAAACAATACAGCGTTATCAGCAAAGGCAGTAAGAAATTGAGTGCTGAGAACTTTATAAATATCTTTTTTCATAACAGAATCTTTTTATTTTTATAATATTTTTTTAAAGTTTAGATTGTGGATTTTTCTATTGTTACATAATCGATTTTTCCTGTACCCAGTACAGGAATTTTATTTATAACCTTAACCTGTTTCGGCACACCGAGTTCACTAACCCCATCATTTCTGGCCTGGGTGAGCAGTTCTATTCGTTGGGCATTTTTTGCATCAGTCAATAGTACGACCTGTTCACCTTTACGCTCATCAGCTATGGCAATGGCTGCATGCAATGCATCGGGCCATACTTTGCTGGCAAGGGCTTCAATTGAAGTAAGAGAAACCATTTCACCAGCAATTTTTGCAAATCGTTTAGCCCGGCCACATATACTGACAAAACCTTCTGAATCAATCGTGACTATATCACCGGTATCGTACCAGCCTTTACCCAGTTCAGTTTCAGGTGCTAGCAAGACTCCGGGATTATCATGTAGCAAATAACCCTGCATAATATTGGGTCCACGAACCTGCAGGCGTTGTCCTTCATCCATGCCGGGAATACTTAGCAGGCGATAATCAATGCCAGGCATCAAACGACCTACTGTACCGGGACGGTTATCCATAGGGTTGTTACCCGCGAGCACCGGGCTTGCCTCGGTTGCACCATAACCTTCAAAAATACGAACACCAAATTTATTTTGCCAGATATTACGTACTTCGGTTTGTAGTTTTTCAGCACCGGCAAAGACATAACGCAAACTATAAAAATCGTAAGCATCGGCGAAACGCGCATAACCTTTTAGAAACGTATTGGTACCAAACAATATTGTGGCATTAATGTCATAGGCAAGTTCAGGTACAACGCGATAGTGCAGAGGTGAAGGATAAAAGAATACTTTAACCCCTGATGTAAGAGGCATAAGCATACCCGCCGTCAGGCCAAATGAATGAAACAAAGGTAGCGCATTAAGAGCTATATCATTATGGTTAAAATCAATTCGAGATTGTAGCTGTTGAATATTTGAAAGTAGATTGTTATGTGAAAGTACAACACCTTTGGGAGTACCTTCAGAGCCGGATGTAAAAAGGACAACAGCCTGCTCATGTGCTTTTCTTTTCGAATGAAAACGAATCAATGAATCAAACTGGCTTATGAAAAGCCCACTTAGTTTCGCTAGTAGACTAATGTTTCTGGCAACATCTTCGAGAAAAATTATCTCAACGTTAGTTGATAGTGTGTTAATTGTTTCAGTTAGTTTCGCTTGTTCAATAAATTTTCGTGATGTAATAACTCGTTTAAGAACAGCTGTTTCACAGGCGCTAATCATACCCTGTGCTCCCACTGTGAAATTTAGCATAGCGGGGGTGCGACCGGTTATTTGCAAACCCCAGAAGGTAGCAACTGCGGCAATAGTACCTGGCAACAATACACCAACGGTTTCATTTTTTTTAGTTAGTTTAGCAAGCTGTTTGCCAAGTACCAGAGACTTTGTGATAAGGGAGTTATAACTCAAAGGCAGGCGGTTAATGTCTTCTACAACGGTGTGTTTGCCACCATGAATATTGCGAGCTTCAAGTAGCTTCTCGGTAAGTGTTTGATCCCGTTTAGAGGTTTCAAACATCATCTCAGACATTAGGTCTGACAAAAGTCGTCCTGCCTGTGTACGGCGCTTTCGTCCACGTAGTTCAGGGTCTATATAAAGAGAACGAGGAGGTTGAACATTCAGGGTTATTTTTGGAAACCACCTAAGTCTCATTGTTCCGCGAAGTCTGGAAAAAGGCGTGTACTGGGCGCCTTCTATGCAAACAGGCAATACCGTGGCTTTTGATTTGTCAGCAACCAGCCCCGGGCCAGGATAAACTTTCATAAGAGAGCCAGTTACGGTGATACGCCCTTCAGGAAAAATAACCACGCATCCACCCTGTTGAACACGTCGAATAAGTGAGCGAATAGAAAGCGGGTTTGCCGGATTCATTGGAAAAAGTTCACACACTTGTGATGCCAGACGACCAATCCAGCTATTGGCTACATAAGTATTAATAGCAAAGGTGGTCGGAACGGGCAGGAAGGCATAGAGCAATAGCGCATCTATAAAAGAGGTGTGGTTAGAGATTACAAGGCTGCGCTTATCCATTTGTTGTAGATGCTCTGCACCATTGATTTCGACTCGGTAAATAAGTCGCAGTAGTGTACGAAGCAGGGCTTTGATAGATGAGCTCAACATAATTATGTCCTTTTGGTTAGGTATGTTGAGATAATGGACTTAAGAGTATGATAAATAAACTTAATATAAAATAATCGATAATTTGTATTCTATTGGTATATTTATAATATACTTTCATCTGGGTGCTACTTAGAGGTTATATGTTACTTATGACTCAGAGGTTTTAATTTCTCTCATTTGTTTAACTTCTTTTATTCTGAGGTGCCCTTAGTAAGGGTTGAAACTTCTCTAACTCCCAGGGACGTAATGCCAACATGAAACCAACGTTATGACGTTTCTCAAGAGGCAGTGAGGCATCCTGGCGATGTAATTCAGAAAACTCATTCGCGAGTGTGCTTATTTTGTTCATTAAAATTTGAATAGATGAGTCACCAAGCAAACCAAATAAGAATTTTCGCTTTTCACAATCACCGTTAAAACGCGATTTTAAAAACTGACTTTGTATCTGTTGTTCAAAAAACTGTTCTATTGGTCCGTTTTTCAACCAGCTAAAACCATCATCTATACGTAGCTTTATTCTGTTATTTGGTAATAGATCTATAATTTTTAACTTATCCAGTTTGGCTAAATACTGAATGCACTCAGTTTCAGAAATTTCATAATTACTCAGCATATCCTGAAAAGTTAATCGGTTACGCACACTTACGGCAATTAAAAGTAATTTTTCATTGGCTACCAGTTCTTTTTCCTGTTGCAGGGTTAGCTGGTTAATGCGCTGCCTTGATTCTTCATAGAGTTGAAATAAGTCGGTTAATTCCATTTGCATTAATTGACAGATTTCTTCGAGACGATCGAGACTAAATCGTTTACTGGCAAACATACGTTTGATATTGGCTTCACTCATATCTAGCTTCTCTGCAACCAGGTTATAAGTTAAGTGATGGTTTTTCAGAGATTTTTTAAGTGTGTCAATTAATGCGGTGGTTTGAGTCATATTTACGATTTCATAATATAAAGTATAAAATATATAGACTATTAGGTGATAAATAAAGAACAATTTATATAAAAGTTTATTTTAAATGGTTTTCAGCCAGACTTGTTAGCGTCAATAACAAAGGAGGACTAACCATGAAACATCTAAAAACCACTTTGCACCTTGGTGCGCTGTCCCTGATATTTAATCTGCTGCTCAGTAGTTTTAGTTTTGCAGCGGGCCTGCTAACTCCCACCGGTGGTAACCTGCCAGCTTTGAAAATAAAGCAACATGATGTCAATGTAACTATTGAAGATGGTTATGCTATTACCGAGGTTGAACAGGTATTTCATAATCCGCATGCACATGACCTTGAAGCCGTTTATTCTTTTCCGGTTCCGGAGAAAGCGGCGGTAGCTGAATTTACTATCTGGATAGATGGTAAGCCGGTAACGGGAGAGGTGCTGGAAAAACAAAAAGCACGTCAGGTATATGAGCAGGAAAAAGCGGCCGGTAGAGAAGCCGGTCTTACCGAAAAAGATAGTTATAAAACATTTGATATAAGTGTTAGTCATGTTCGAGCAGGGCAGGATACCCGAGTGCGTTTCGTATATTTGCAACCGGCTCATATGGACACGGGCATAGGGCGTTATGTTTACCCGCTAGAAGAAGGTGGTGTTGATGAGCAGAAGCTATCTTTCTGGACAGCAAATACAGAAGTGATGGAAGCGTTCTCATTTAATCTAACACTTAAATCTGCTTACCCTGTAGAAGCCCTGCGATTCCCAAACCAGCCCACGGCTACTCCACAGAAAAATGCAAATGGTGACTGGGTAGTGCAGCTGGCAAATAGTAATACGGCGCTACAGGAAGGTCAGGTTTCACCGGGCAATAAACCCGTCTTTAATCTTGATAAAGATCTTTTGGTCTATTGGAGGCATAAAGAAGGTTTGCCGGGTAGTGTTGATATGGTGACTTATAAATCAGAGAACGAAAAACGCGGCACCTTTATGCTAACCCTGACACCGGGTGATGATTTGAAACCGATTACTGAAGGTAGTGACTGGGTTTTTGTACTGGATATTTCCGGGTCAATGCAGGGCAAGTACGCAACGCTTGCAGATGCCGTACAAAAAGCGCTGGGTAAAATGCGTAATAATGACCGATTCCGCATCATTCTTTTTAATAATAATGCACGGGAACTAACATCAGGTTACGTAAATGCTACACCTGAAAACATCAAACATTTCAGTAATGAAGTGGCTCAGGTTAGTCCCAATAATGGCACCAATTTGTATACCGGGCTGGCAAGTGCGCTGAAGAGTATTGATGCGGACAGAAGCAGTGCGATTGTTCTGGTGACAGACGGTGTTGCCAATGTAGGAGAAACACATCAACGAAAATTCATTGAGTTGCTAAAAAAACAGGATGTTCGTTTGTTTACTTTTGTGATGGGTAATAGTGCGAATCGTCCCTTGCTTGAAGTGATGACCAAAGTATCAAATGGGTTTGCATTGAGTATATCTAATAGTGATGACATCGTAGGCAAAGTGCTTCAGGCAGGTAGTAAAATGACCCATGAAAATTTGCATGGCGTTAAGCTGTCAATTAAGGGACATAACAGTTCTAACCTGAAAATAGCAGACCTGACACCTGAAATTATAGGTAGTTTGTATCGAGGGCAGCAGCTAATTGTGTTTGGGCATTACTTTGGTGATGGAATGGCTGATATAAAACTTACGGGAAAAATTTCAGGAATTGAAAAAGAATACCGTACACAAATATCATTTCCATCAATTGATAAACGTAACCCTGAAATTGAAAGACTCTGGGCATATGCATCAATTGAAGACATGATGGAGGAAATAAATAACTTCGGTGAACAGGCTGATATTAAACAGGCGGTAACAGATATTGCGTTGGAATATAGCCTGGTTAGTGATTACACCTCCATGGTTGTTATGCGTGATGAAATGTATGATACCTATGGTATTAAACGAACCAATCAACAACGCCTTAAAACTGAGCAGGCAGCTCAACAACAACGAGCAGCACAGCCAGTAGTTTCCCAGCGAGTAGATAATAGTAAACCGATGTTTAAAACGCCTCGCCCAAGCTTTGGTGGCGGCGGTGGAGGCGCTATGAATATCTGGGTATTGATGATGCTAATACCCGTCTTGATGCTATGTCGAGGTAAAAAATAGGGCTTACGTAATCTCAATATTCATATAAATGGACAGCGAATGCCGTGAAAATAAAGTTAATTTATTTCACGGTGTTTTCGTTGTTTTTGTGAAAACGATCATGTAATGAACTAGTATTTCAATTAGCTATCAATCAAATGTAACAAAGCCAGAAAGAAAGGCCAGAAAGAAAGGCCAGAAAAAAAGCCGGAAAAAAGGCCATGAAAAAGACGAGGAAAAAAGTTTCATGTCAGATGTATATGTAGGTCGCCAACCCATTTATAACACCAACTTAGGTATACATGGTTATGAATTGCTCTTTAGAGCGGGTCAGGAAAATGCTGCTGTTATGGATGAGTTAAGTGCCGATGGGGCCACATCAACAACCATAATTAATAGTTTTCTGGAAATTGGTCTTGATAAGCTAGTGGGGGACAGACTGGCATTTATTAATTTGACAGAACAGTTTTTTCTTGATGAAGATGCATTGCCCATATCACCTAAACAGGTGGTGCTGGAAATTCTTGAAGATATTCCTATTACCATTAAATTGATTAAGTCGGTAGAACGTTTGAAAGAAGCGGGGTTTATTATTGCGCTAGATGATTATATTTATAACCCTTCGCATAAACCTATTGTCTCGCTGGTTGATATTATTAAAATTGATATTATGCAGTTAGATCAGAAAGAATTAATACAGCATGTAAAAACATTAAAAAAATACAAGGCGCTTTTACTCGCTGAAAAAGTTGAAACGATGGAAGAGTTTGAGTTTTGTCGTGACCTTGGTTTTGATTACTTTCAGGGTTATTTTTTAAGTCGACCTCGAATTATAAAAAGTAAAAAAATGCCCAGTAATAAACTGGCTGTACTAAATTTACTGTCAGTATTGAATAACGCGAAAGCGGATGTAGAAGATTTAGAAGAAGCGATTAGTTTTGATGTCTCCATGAGTTATAAAATGCTTAAACTAATTAACTCACCCTTTTTCGGATTTAGTAATAAAGTAGATTCTATTAAACATGCTATTGTCATTTTAGGTAGAAACCAGTTGCGTAGCTGGGCTTCAATGATTGCCTTGTCGAAATTAGATGACAGGCCATCTGAGATGATACAAATTGCAATGACTCGCGGCAAGATGTGTGAGTTATTAGCAGAACAAGCTAATTTGGGTTCAGTTGAAACCTACTTCACGGCGGGTATGTTTTCCGCTCTTGATATATTAATGGAACGCGAGATTAATAGCCTGATAGAGCCATTGCCACTTAGTAAAGAAGTGGTGGCAGCACTATTGAAACGAGAAGGCTCTCTAGGAGAAGCAATAAACTGCGCTATTGCTTATGAACTGTCTAAACCGGAAACGGCCCAGTTCGCAGAACTTACTACGAACGATCTTTTTGTAGCCCATATAGAGGCAGTTACCTGGGCTAATATGGTTGTTGAAACCTTATAGAGTTAGTTAAGATTATTTGGCTCTAAGCGCTTTCCAGAAAACCCAAACCCAATCAGTAAACTTCAGACGAGGGCGACTGAACAGGTCATCCGATTCTTTATCGAGCTTTAATAAAATATTAGATGCTGCTGCGATAATCATTCGAATTTCAAAACCAAATCGCCCTTTTAGTGATTTACCTAATGGAGCACCTCCCTGTAACAACTTATGTGCACGTTCATACTGCTTGCGCATTAGTAGAATCATGGGGCCATCAGTGCGCCGACTATTAAAGTAAGTATCATTTACAAATGAAGCACGCATCTCATCTTGAGGGATATAAATGCGACCCAGTTCGTCATAGTCCTGTGCCATATCCTGATAAAAATTAATTAATTGAAGGGAAGTGCATATAGCGTCAGATTGTCCCAGGCTAATGCGATCTGTCTGGCCATATAAATGCAACATTAAACGCCCTACCGGATTGGCCGAACGACGACAGTACTGCATTAGTTCACCAAAATCAGCATAGCGTTTTTTTGTAATATCCTGTTTAAATGCGTCTATTAAATCTAAAAATAACTCTTTAGGTAATGAAAAGCGTTTTACACAATCAGCTAGAGCAATGAAAACAGGGTCAGAGCTGTCACTACCGGCATATAAGTCATTAACCTGGTTGGCTAATTGCTCCAGTTCACTCAAACGTTGCTCGTCAGTTAACTCACCTTCATCGGCAAAGTCATCGGCTCGTCGGGCAAATGCATAAATAGCGGCTGTTGGCAGGCGCATTCGGCGGGGTAAAATCCACGAGGCAACTGGAAAATTCTCATAGTGGTTTTTTGAAATATTAAGACAGTGCTTATAGGCTTGTTTAGTGTTCATGTATTTAGGGGGTTCAAAAACTAATCTGACTAGAAATGAATCTGGATAGTATAATCTACGCATGAAGTATGCAAACCTTGAATGGCGTGATGGCCAGCCTTATAACCCTGAATTTGATGATGTCTATTTTTCTATTGATAATGGTATAGAAGAAACTGAGCATGTTTTTATACATCATAACCAGCTGCAGAAGCGTTTTACTGAAAACTGTAAATCTTCTTTTGTTATAACCGAGACGGGATTTGGTTCAGGGCTTAATTTTTTAATAACCGTTAAGCACTGGCTTGAACTCAGCCATCCAGAACAAATACTGACTTTCTATTCAGTTGAAAACTCCCCTTTTTCTCTTGAAGATTTAAAACTGGCGCAAAAGTCATGGCCTGAACTGAATTACTTAGCAGAACCCCTGCAGCAGCAATATTGTGTTGCCAGTGACGGTTTTCATTCATTTAACTTATTTGCAGGGCGTGTAAAACTGGTTTTAATGATTGGCGATGTGCATGAGATGTTGCCACAAATGCAGGCCAGGGTGGATGCCTGGTTTCTAGATGGTTTTGCCCCTGACTGTAATCCTGATATGTGGAGCAATAGCGTTTTTTCGCATATTAAACGTTTAAGTCAGAAAGGCTCTACTATAAGCACCTATACTGCGGCGGGTTTTGTAAAACGAGCATTATTAGCAGAAGGATTTGATGTAAAAAAAGTCACTGGTAGTGGTAATAAACGCCATATGTTAACTGCCCAGTTAAATAACGAAGTCACATTTGAGCATAAAGTATCCCAACCCTGGTATGAACCCGAGTCATTGAAGATAACAGAAAAAAAAGTGACAATTATAGGGGCTGGTTTAGCTGGAATTTGTAGTGCATGGGTATTAGTTAAGCGGGGTTTTCAAGTTGAAATCATTGAAGAGGCAGCGGAGTATGCTTCTCAGGCTTCGGGTAACCCTGTTGGTATGTTAATGCCTCGCTTGAGCCTGCAGGATTCTGCGGATGCGGAGTTTTCCACGTCTGCTTATCTATATGCTTTACGCTGTTTACAATTAATAGACAGCAAGCAAAAGGCATGGCGGCAAACGGGTGGTATGCAACTCGCATGCAGTGAACGAATTAAAAAACAGATAAAAAATTATCCTCAGGATATTTCATTCGCTCAGGTATTAGATGCAAAAGAAGCAAGTGAAAGAAGTGGTTTATCGATTGATGAACCAGTGCATTATTTTCCTCAGGCTGCCTGTATTTTTCCAGGAAAAATAATACAATGTTTAATTGAAGAAATGGGAGAGGCTCTGAGCATTACTTATAATACCCGTGTTGATACAATTGTTTATGAAAATCAGCAATGGCAATTATTTAACAACGATGTAAAAGTGAACAAAACGTCATGTCTTATATTAGCTAATGCCTGGAGTGTTAAACAGTTCTCTCAACTCAAACATCTTGATATTAGGCCGGCTCGTGGGCAGTTAAGTTACTATAAAGTAAATCAGAAAAGTAGTCAGTTGAAAGTGCCTCTGTCATTTGAAGCTTATCTTATGCCTGAAAATAATGGCCTGCATGTTTCTGGCGCCAGTTTTAAGCTTGATGAGCAGTCTACAGAGTTAAGAGATAAAGAGTTTCAGGAAAATTTGCAAGATATTAAACACTGGTTTAAGGACTTGTTTGAAAAAGCCGATATTAGTGGTGGCAGGGCTTCGGTGCGTGCGGTGACTTCAGATAGATTGCCTATAGTAGGACACGTTATCGATTATGATAAGGCGCTTAATGATTATGGCGATTTGCATAAAGGAAAAGCTGCTTCTAGTTATCCTCGGGCTGAAGTTTTACCCGGTTTGTTCATTAATACGGGGTATGGTGCGAGAGGCTTTAGTAGTGCATTTTTATGTTCAGAGTTGCTGGCGGCAATGATATGTGATGAATCCTTGCCAGTATCAAGCAGGGTGAGATATGCTTTAGATTCATCCAGGTTTTTGATTCGTTCTATTAGAAAAGGAAGAACTAGTTTTTAAACAACTATTTCGAAGCGCTTTATCAGGGCGCTGATGATCTGAAGATATGATAAGCGTCCCGGTTTCTAAGGAAGCCTTAGGGCAATAATAAAAGATTAAAAAACAGGTAATAGAGTAATGCAATATAGTTTAATGTTTATTTTTTTAATGATTTTATCATTCACATTACATGCTAAGTGTGAGGATGAGGCCAGAGCTGGGGTAAACTGGACAGGGTGTGACAAGAGTGACCTGGATTTAACGGGTGTTGACTTACAAGGTGCTATTTTAAGGCGTGTAAGTTTCACTAATTCTAACTTATCGAATGCTCGCTTACAGGGGGCTGATTTAAGTTTCTCAGTATTAGAGAATACAAAATTTATAAAGTCACGGATGGAAAGAGCAAAACTAAATAATGCAAAAATTACTCAGGCTGATTTTTCGTTAGCAATAATGGATTCTGCCCGTTTTAGCCGTGCTCAGATCAAAAAAACATCTTTTAAAGAAGGTAAGTTAAATAAAGCAGATTTTTATGAGGCGAAAGTTACAGAGAGTCAGTTTGAAAGCGTGCAAATAGATAAAGCGAATTTTAGCCGAGCTAAACTTGTTCAGGCCGATTTTAAAAAAACAACAGGTAAGGGTGTGATTTTTGATCAGGCCGATCTGGAGAACGCTGATTTTACAGGTGCAATATTAACGTCGGCTAAATTTGTAGATGCCAATTTACTGAATGTAAAGTTTGATAATGCGGATTTAAGCTCGGCATCAATTCAGGGAGCAGTAATTGATGGCGCTAGCTTTACTGGCGCTAAATTGAGTAGTACGATTTGGGTTAAATATAAGCGGTGTCGCAATGGCTCTATTAGTGTTTGCGAGTAATTGTTTGTTAAAGTGATTCAAACTTTTCTTTAAAGTTTTCAATACGTTTTAAATTAATACCCATATCACTGTTCCCTACACGAGAGGCTGAACGGATATGTATCAATTTGTTTTCAGTATCAATACGTAATTCAAAATCATCAACATATTTAAATAGTCTGGAAGTAAAGGTTGCGGCAATATAGTTGTCTTTATGGATGGTAATAGTGCCGCCAATGGATTGAATAGCTTCAGATATTTTGTCTAAATTAAGTTCGTTATAATTTATAGCATTGGCGTAATGTAATTTGTGGTTCGGGAATTCAGTACATATGCAATTGGGTTTATTAGGGCAGGGAGTTAATCGTGAATCGACAAGGCCGGGAGCTGATCCATTTTGTGATTTGAAACCCAGGTAAATGAAATAAATTAAACCAGTGATAAGGATAGTTAACAAAATAATTAATAATATTTTCATTGAATTTATATATCCTTTCTTAAATATAATCTAAAGTTTTTACCTGATACAATGCATGTGAAATATCTAGTGGCCCGTTAACTCGATGATATGGTTGCGTAGACCTTGAGTTAACAAATATTTTGCATGTAATATACTAAATAAGACATGAAAATAACTAATTACATATTCGTCATTCCCGAATGCTTGTGTCGGGAATCCAGTGACTTTACAGGTTTTCAGGCCGCTGGATCTCCGACACAAGCATTCGGAGATGACGACAACTTCGAGTTAACGGGGCACTAGTGATATAAAATATAAGTGCCAATCTTAGTTAACACTTAGAATCAGTTAGGTTTTTTTACAAACTGTGTCAAAATTACAATGCGTTGACCTTCAACTCGACTATGTTTGTGATTTAATTCGGTGTGGAAATAGTGGGTTAAATTATACCTTATTTACTAAGTAATTTTTTGTATTCTATTTGAAGATGGTTATTAATGTTGAATATATTATAATTCAGAACTCCCATGTGACCCCGGTTAATAACTCACGCCCACGATTAGCAACACCTTCGGTTAAAACTGCATTTGCTGCAGGTGTTAAATAGTCTTCATCTAAGAGGTTTTTTGCCTGTATGTAAAACTGCCATTGCGGTGCAAAGTTATAATTCACTTTAGCAAACAATAACCAGTAATCTTCAAGTTCGATTCGCGTATTGTCGCTACCGCCTGTAGCCATTTCACGTGTATCACTGTAAGTGGCAATTAAATTGATGTTTAATTTGTTATGTTGATAATTAATTATGAATGAAGCAAGTTGGCTGGTTTCATGAAATGATGAATCAGGTAATTCATTAAAATTGGTATAGCTGGCTCGTATTAACCAGTGAGTATTAAACTCATGAGAAAACTCAAGTTCAATCCCTTCAGTCCCTTCTTGATCGGAATTGGTATACTGTAATTGCCCATTACCTGTACTGGTCTGTACGATTGAGTTTTCAAATTTGTTTTCAAAAATCCCTACAGAAAAGCCTGATTGTTGCCATTGCGCAACCCATATTAACTCAAAGCTTTTTACTGATTCGGCTTTTAAATCAGGGTTACCTAAAATACGCACATTATTTTGCAAATTAAGTTCATTTTCTGCGGGTGCTCTAAAGGCCTCCCCATAGAGTAACTTCAAATTATGCTGAGGATTAAATTCCTGAACAATAGCTATTCGCGGGCTAACTTGTGAGTCGATATTAGAATAATCATCATAGCGTAAACCCAAAGTTAATTGAGTTTTTTCAAACAACTGATGCTGTAACTGAGCATATAAACCAGCTATGTTTCGACTTGAACTAGCCTGTACGATTGTAGTTGGTTGTAAAGAACCGTAATAAGTCACGGGGTTTATACCGTTTGCCAGTTCACCTACATCGAAGTTATTTTCAGCTATAGCCTCCTCTGTACTGATGTGTCTTAACTCTAGCCCGAATTGCAGGTCACTTTTTTTATTTATGCTCCAGTTGTTATGAACTAAAACTCGTGTTTCGCTGAAATCACCAAACTTAGGACTAACCAGCAGAGGGTCGTTACTTAAGGGGGAGCTTTCAGGCGGGTTGCCGTCATTAAAAAATCCGGCGGGTGTTAATTGTGCTGAAAAGGTTAGTTCGGATCGACTATAGCTAATTCGTGCATATGAGTTAACTGATTGCCAGTTAAAATCGTGTTGTAGGGCAATAGAGCTGAGCATTGCATCGCGTTCATTGAAGTCATTTGATAGACCATCTGCTTCATAAAAATTTTCACTGTTGAACTGGTTATGCTGTATGTTTATCTGGCTATCATTCCAGTTAACTTTAATGTTTAGATTGGCCAGTTTACGAGGATCATCTGTATTGATACGATTCGTACTGAAAGTATCCTGTACATTGTAATTATCACCATTATCCGCTTCAAAGTGTCCAAATATATCAATCGTTGCTTCACCAATACTCGATGATGATTGCAGGTACATTTGTTTGCGATCAAAACTACCTACACTGGCACTTAATTCATCTTCATCTGAGCGGCTGATAATATTAATCACCCCCATCATGGCGTTTGAACCATATACAGATGCACCGGGACCTCGCATAAACTCAACTCGTTCAATATTGATCAGAGGGTATTTTGGTATTAATTCTGCACTTCCGCTGGTGCCCGGGTCTTGCAGTCGTTGACCATCTACTAACACAAGAATTTCTGCTGATGGTTGAGCAATACGTCTGCCGCGAGAGGAAAAGGGGTATATTAATGATGAAAAGGAAGATCGAGACGACTGAAAGCCGGGAACCAGATTCATTAATTCATCAAGGGTATCTAAGCCCAGGCGATGAATTTCACTATAGGTGAACACGGTAACTGCTGAAGGTACTGTTTTAATACTTTCTGTTGTTAGAGTGGAACCGGTTATTTCAACCTGTAAAAGCTCCTGAAGCGACATTGAGAAAAAGTCTTCGCCTTCCTGTTTGGCGTATACTATCGGAGAAACTAACAAGGCTGATATTAAGAATCTATGCATCGGCTATTATAAATTTATTAATAGTTATAAAATAATAGCAGTAAATCTTACTTTTTTTGTGGCTATTTGCTAATGGCTATTGATAATAGCTCATGTGTTTAAAACGAAAAGCAGCACTCAGTGCATTTTTATGTGTTTTGCGTTAAAAACTTATCCAGGTGATTAGCAAACGCCATTCGGTCGCTCTTACTAAGGGCTGCCTGACCTCCTGTATCAATACCACTTGATCGTAAGGTATCCATAAAATCACGCATATTTAAACGGGATTTAATATTTGCCCGGGTAAGTAGTTCTCCTCGCGGGCTCAGGCAGATTGCACCTTTCTCTATGGCTTCATCAGCTAGAGGAATATCGCTGGTGATAACCAGATCACCAGAATTTAGCCTGGCGACTATTTCATCGTCAGCGACATCAAATCCGTGGGATACCTGCATAAAGTTAATTACCTGTGAAGAGGGTACATTGATTACATGATTTGCGACCAGGGTCATCTGGGTTTTTGTTCTTTCTGCCGCTTTAAATAAAATTTCTTTTATTACTACGGGACAGGCATCTGCATCAACCCAGATTTTCATAGAGCTTTTCTCATTAGTCGTTCATCAAAACCATGAATGATTTCTTTATTAATGATTACCAGAGGTGTGCCTCTGCCACCGAGTAGATAAAACATTTGCATATGTTTTTCTGAACGATCTATATCGTATTCTTTAAAGGGTAAATCATGCTTTTTGAAAAATTCTTTAGTGATATAACAGTAAGGACAGTTTTGTGTACTATACATAACAATTTCAGGTGGGTTTGCTTTCTTAAGTACAAGCGGTTCATCTGAAATCATTTGTTTAGAATAGTGCTGCACAAGAAAAAAACCGGCGATGAATAATACGAAAATTATTATTGCGGGTTGTTTATAAAAAGCAGTTTTGTTTTTTTCAGAGCTCATGATATTAACTTAGTGACTTTTCATTGCGGCTTCATATTTTGCTTCAACTTCATTTACCTTGTCTGCTGCAATAAAGTCTTTCCATTTTTCCTGAGGGATGTTTGACATGGCCGTAGCGACATAGTCGGCACATTTAGGGCATTTAAAGAAGAAAGTATGTTTATTCTGGCAAGTGTGAGTGTCTATTGCGTAATCATCTAACTCAAGATCACAATTACACTTTTTGCAAAATCGTGGAAATTCGTAATTATCATGATTCATGTTTATTTACTCTTTAGGGGAAGTATAACTGTAACAAATTTCAAGCATGAAATAACCTGAATTATTTACAGATTAAAAGCCTGTTAACCCTCGCGCCCATCAACCCTGACACTCAAATACATTGGAGCATATTTGATAAACCAGACTGATAAGCTAAGCAACCATAAACCGGCGGCAATTAAATTTAAATTATTGCTTATCAGAACATTATCATATTGAAGATCAGAGAAAATACGCATAATTGCGGTTAATTGCAGGCCTAAAAACAGCAGCCAGCTCATATTATCTAATATTAGCTGCCGCCCGGAGTGTCCCATTGTGACTCGTGATGCCATAGCGATAAGCAAAGATGAGAAGAATCCAATAGTAATGGCATGTAGTGGTGACTTGCCCAGAATATATTGACCGGTAGTTTGTAAGAGCAGGCTTTGTATACTAAATAAAACCAGACCTATAAATAACCAGAAAAAGGCCATATGTAATACCGCGAGCAAACGGTCTTTAAAGCTGCGAAGTAATTGCCAGCGAATGGTGTGCATTAATGCGACAGCCGCTAAAGGTATATCGGCTAAAAATAACCATTCGGGTTGATTATATATACTTAATAGAAAATGACTTAAACAACCAGTTAGAAATATCCATAAGCTATAAGCGGGCTGAAAAATGGTGTAGTTATTAATAATATTACTACTAAAAAAGGGCAGCATTCGATGGCTAACAGTGAATAATAGAGGTAGTAAAAATAACCAGATACCAATGGTTAACGCTAATTCCATAAATTGCCAGTCATCACTGTAAAGCCACCAGCCATAACTGCTTACACCCAGAGCACCTGAAATGAGCGCGCATAGAGCAACTATTTCATAACGTTTATTCTGTGCGGGTGCGCGTTTAAATGTTTGATAAAGAATATATACGCCGTTTAACCAGCCAAATAAAAATATAGTCAGGCCTGAAAATATAGATGACAGATTAAAAAACAGACTGAATTCAAATATAAGTAAGCCACTATTAAGCATGATAAATGGCGTTATATATTGCTCTTTATCTATTGGTTTTGTATTCATCCAGCGAGGAAAAACCGTCATTAAAAAACCAAAAATAAAAAAAATAAACAGGCCATATATCATCACAAAGCCATGGGCCCAGGTAGAGGGGATCTGCGTATTCAGTGGTGACCATAAACTGGTATATCTACCAAGTAGTTCAATAGACCAGAGGAGTATTGGAAGAATCAGCTGTACGGCACCGCTGAAAAAAAATAAACGGTGTGGCGCTGCGTTAAAGGTATTCCAGAAGGCTTTCATATAGGGTTTCAATAATTTAAAAAATGATTGTAAGTGTTAGTGATTTTAATTGGTTTAACGAAGGTCAATTTTGCAATGTGCATTATCTGTCTAATCGATCAATCGTCCAATACCACCCAGAATCGAACCCTCACCCTTATCGCTGCCGCCATGTGAGGGCGCATGCTCCATTACCCGATCAGCAAGGCGGGAGAATGGCAAACTCTGTATCCATACCGTTCCAGTGCCTTTTAATGTAGCTAAAAACATACCTTCACCACCAAAAAACATGCTCTTCAGGCCTTTTGCCATTTCAATGTTGTAATCAATGCCGTCGCTAAAAGCCACCAGGCAACCTGTATCGAGTCTCAGGGTTTCATTGTTAAGTTCTTTTTTTATAACAGTGCCACCTGCATGAATGAAAGTCATGCCATCACCATGAAGTTTTTCTAAAATAAAACCCTCACCACCAAAAAAACCTGCACCCAGTTTTCGGTTAAATGCGATATCTATTTTAGTGCCTAAAGCAGCAGCCAGAAAAGAATCTTTCTGACACAGCAGGCCGCCATTATATTGAGACATATCTACAGCAATTATGCTGCCGGGAAAGGGGGAGGCAAATGAAACATGTTTCTTAGCAGGCCCCGTATTAGTAAAGTGAGTCATAAATAATGATTCACCGGAAATAGCGCGTTTACCTGCACTAAATAATTTACTCATAAAACCCTGATCAGGTTCAGAGCCATCACCCATTTTTGTTTGAAAAGTAATATCTTCTTCCATATAAGTCATTGCGCCTGCTTCAGCAATAACCGTTTCACCTGGGTCCAGTTCTACTTCTACCATTTGCATGTCGTGGCCAATAATTTTGTAATCTACCTCATGACATTTCATTTTTATATTCCTTTTAAATGTCTAAATTTAAATCTGGTTTTCACTGATTTCGTCTAATGCGTCCTGAGCAATCTCTTTTACTTCGTCGTCATTATCATCTAATAGTGGACGTATGTATTTTTCAGCGTTTACATGGTGGCTTAAACCTAAATAATAACAGGCATCATTGCGTATTCGAGAAATCGGACTTTGGCAATAAGCCCCCAGATCATCAATATTATTTTGTAATATTTCGTTTCCCGCAAGCTGCTCTATAATAGCGCCGACACCAATACGCGCAGATAAACTGGATTCTTCATTAGCCATAATATCCAGCAGTGTTTTCATATTATGGGGATTGTCTTCAACTAATTGTTGCACCTTTGAGATTTCACCGGAGACCATTAGTTCCTCAAAATAAGCACGCATATCCTCAGTGTCGGCTGATTTATCTATCCATTGTTGAATTTCAGGCTTTGATTTGAGACCAACTAATTCATATTCCCCTACTTTTAACCAGGGTACTGAGCGTACATTTAAAGCCTGTGCCCGCTCAGGGGCTTCAACAATATTGACGACCTCCAGTTGAGAAATTTTTCCCTCTTTAATTAACTCAGACAGGCTCAGCAACATACTTGGGCAGTGTTGGCAGCCTGTGGCAATTAGCAATAAGGCTGATGGTGCTTGGCTCATAGGGTATCCTGAGGGTTGTAAAGGTTAGTTATTGTATCAGGCAGTAACCATTCAGGGATAAGAATACGGCTGGAAAATTAAAATATGTTAATATAGCCCCTGTATCTGCCCCTGTATCTGCCTGGGTCTATCTGTCCAGGCCTATCTTCTCGGGCAGGCGAAAAAATATAGATTTAAATAATTTTCAGGTTGTAATGTATGAGTATTTTGGTTGCTGTAGTGAATGGTGATTCTGAGATTGAATATGATCGGAGTAAACCTCTGGCTGAACGACAGTTGTCTTATCTGGAAAAAATGGATGAGAAAATGGATATGGGTATTCCCAGTGGTCAGGGCAATATTTTTGCACCGGATCAGAAGCAAAAAGCCCAGTTTGTAGCGGATCAACTTATGATGGCGATTAAGACGGATGATGAACAGCTAATCTCCGCTAGCATGGCTTATCTGGCAACACGCCTGCCCGAGCTCAAGCAGGTGACGTCAAAAGAAAAAGATGGGCAGCAACAAATCACACTGATTTATGATCGCGAATACAGTGCGCCACAAGAAGTTAAATTCGTAAAACCTGAGCATTTAAACAGTTAATATAACTTATGCAAAATACCCAGATAGTCGTACTCGGCGCCAGCAATAAACCTCATCGCTATTCTTATAAAGCGATTAAAATGCTGCAGGAGTACGGTCATCATGTTTTACCCGTGCATCCTAAAATCGAGAATATAGATGGTCTGGTGGTTAAACATAACCTGTCTCAAATTCAAACCCCGGTTGATACGCTTACGTTATATATCGGCCCTCAGAGAATAAGCCCTTTAATAGATGAAATTGTTACGTTAAATCCATCCCGGGTTATTCTTAACCCGGGCACGGAAAGTGATGAGTTAGAACTGGCTTTATTACATAATGAAATACCCTTTGTTAAAGACTGCACCTTATTAATGCTCCAGCACGGGCGTTTCTAAAAGACCTGAGCAGTGTAATAAAGAATCTTTGTTCGGTTTTTTCTTGTTCCCATGCTCCCGCTTGGGAATACATATTGTTATCTGTTATTTTCGAATCATTATTTATTTTAGGTATGCGTTCCCACGGAGGACCGTGGGAACGAGACGAACGACAGATTGTCTTGAGCTGAAAGAGATTGCCTGTTCAGGCGCACCTCCATCGGGCAAGACCTGCTTTTTACGCCTGCCCCCTTACCCATACCACGAAGAGCTGACAGTGTAGTGAAACGACTTCGTAATACTCTTGATGGCATCAAAACAGGGGACAGAGCGGGAAAGATACTCAGTCCCCGATGGAGATGTGCCTTAGCCGTGTAATTGTCGAGCTCGCAAAAAAATATCAGCTCTATTTTCAATTTTTACCAACACTTCTTTTTCCACGCCTTATACTCATATAAAACAATTGATAAAGGATCATCATGACGTATGTAAGTTTCTTTAGTGACGTGGGTATTGACGATATTGATCAGGTAGGGGGTAAAAATGCTTCTCTGGGTGAGATGTATCAAAACCTGTCGGCACAGGGTATTAAAGTACCTAATGGTTTTGCCACCACAGCCAAAGCGTATCATCACTATATGGTACAGAATAATCTGTCTGAAAAAGTGCGACATGCATTAGACGGCTTAGATACGGGTGATGTGAATGCTTTAGCTAGAGTTGGCAGGCAAATTCGCAGTTGGATATTACATGCAGATATGCCTGCGGATCTGGCGGAAGAAATCGTTATCGCTTATGAAAAACTGGGTGAAGAGTATGGCGAGTACCCAGATGTAGCAGTACGTAGCTCGGCCACCGCGGAAGATCTTCCGGGCGCTTCATTTGCAGGCCAGCAGGAAACCTATCTAAATATTTCTGGTCGTCGAAATTTAATATTAACCTGTAAACGGGTTTATGCCTCTCTTTTTACGGACAGGGCCATTTCCTATCGGGTGGATAAAGGTTTTGCTCATATGGATGTGGCTTTATCTATTGGTGTGCAAAAAATGGTACGCGCTGATACCGGTTCATCCGGGGTTATGTTCACCATTGATACAGAGACCGGTTTTGAGGATGTAATACTAATTAATGCGGCCTGGGGGCTGGGTGAAAATGTAGTTCAGGGTTCAGTTAATCCCGATGAGTTTTATGTGTTTAAGCCAACATTAGAAAACAAACGGCCGATCATCAGGCGTTATCTTGGTAAGAAAGATATTAAAATGATTTATAGCCATGACACCACGGCGGGTTTATCAACGCGAAACATTGAGGTTTCGATAGAGGATCAGAATAAGTTCTGTATTACAGATGATGATATTTTAATACTAGCTCGTTTTGCGCAGTGTATTGAAAAACACTATGGCCGCCCTATGGATATTGAATGGGCAAAAGATGGTGACAACGGTGAGTTATATATTTTACAGGCACGCCCCGAAACCATACACGCAGATGAGAATAAGCATTATCAAATACATTTTAAGATTGAACAGAAGGATATACCTCAACCCCTGGTCGTGGGTAAAAGTGTTGGTAAACGTATTGCGTCAGGTAAAGCCTGTGTGATTTTAGATGCCAGTGAAATGGACAAGTTAAAACCCGGTGAAGTGTTAGTTACGGATATAACCGATCCTGACTGGGAACCTGTGATGAAAATTGCCTCTGCTATCGTGACTAACCGGGGAGGCCGAACTTGTCATGCGGCTATTATTGCCAGAGAGTTAGGTGTTCCTGCGGTGGTGGGTTGCGGTGATGCAACCAGTAATATTAAAACGGGTAATAAAGTGACGGTTTCATGTGCAGAAGGCGACACGGGATATATATATCCGGGCTTATTAGAATTCAGTGAAAATAAACGGGATGTCTCTTCGCTTAAAAAACCAGATACAAAAATTAAACTAAATCTGGCAAACCCTGAGTTAGCTTTTGAGGCCTCAAGATTGCCGGTTGATGGTGTAGGTTTGGCGAGGCTGGAATTTATAATAAATACCAGTATACGAATACACCCCAGAGCATTACTTGAATTTGACTCATTACCTGAGGATATTAAAGCAAAGGTAACTGAGAATATTGCAGGGTTTTCCAGTCCAATAGATTTTTATGAAAAGAAACTTGCAGAAGGCATTGGTATGATTGCCTCCGCATTTTATCCGCGTCAGGTTATTGTGCGATTATCCGATTTTAAATCTAATGAGTACGCCTCTTTAATTGGAGGTGAATTATTTGAGCCGAATGAAGAAAATCCGATGATTGGATTTAGAGGTGCTTATCGTTACCCTTCAAAAGAATTTCGTGACTGCTTTGAGATGGAGTGTAAAGCATTAAAGATGGTACGCGAGGATATGGGTTTAGATAATGTAGATATCATGATTCCATTTGTGCGTAGCGTAGATGAAGGTAAAAATATATTACAATTATTATCTGATTTTGGATTAAGTAGAGGAAATCTGGGTTTAAAAATTTATTTAATGTGTGAAATACCGGCGAATGCTTTACTGGCGGATAAATTTTTGACCCACTTTGACGGTTTTTCAATTGGTTCAAATGACCTGACGCAACTTACACTTGGCGTAGATCGGGACTCGGGATTGTTAACCGGTTTTGACGAAAGAAATGAAGCAGTAAAAATCATGATGAAAATGGCTATAGATGCCTGTCGAGCACAGGGAAAATATGTCGGCATCTGCGGGCAGGCACCTTCAGATTTTCCCGAGATAACCCGTTGGCTGGTAGAGCAGGGTATATCATCAATTTCGCTAAATCCTGACAGTGTTCTTGATATGACTCAACAAATTTTAGAAGTTGAAGCTCAATTCATAAATCAAACATGATAGTATTATTTGATAAATTCTTAAAATATCAAGTTTAATTTAGGTAATAAGTTAGCAGTTAAAAATAGAGAGTGAGAACTGTCATTTCCTATAGTTTGTACAGGGAGTACTGTGAGCTATTTTTAGACATTAAAAAGATCATGAAACATTAATAATCGAAAATGACATATCATTTTCATTAGTAATATAATTCAAAGTTCTTGCTGGAGTCATTTTTTGCAACACGCTTTATTTGCACTATTCAAATCGATGTTAGGAAGCTTAAGGGATCTGTTGCCTATTATTCTGGTAATAGGTTTTTTTCAGGCGGTTGTTTTGCAACAACCTATTCCCGGTTTTATCGATATCATTATTGGTACCTTATTTATTATTCTGGGTTTAACTTTTTTTATCTATGGTCTGGAAAT
>Ga0316205_10000774_pt1 | contig 49738 bp, 46 predicted proteins | sample 3monthpyrite_MG_FD_204941 | JGI IMG/M metagenome (GOLD analysis project Ga0316205, IMG submission 204941) | Microbial mat bacterial communities from mineral coupon in-situ incubated in ocean water Damariscotta River, Maine, United States -... | ecosystem: Environmental > Aquatic > Marine >...
GTTGTGCGAGTTGTAAACGTTAACCACGACCCGACGGAAAAGCTAGCGAGTAAGATAACGGATAACATGGGTTTTTGATGCATGTGGATCTCCTAAATTAAACAATGTTCAATAGCGAGGGGTAATGAAAAAGTTCGAAGGCTTGACAATTAAACGGTGTTTCATTTACAGTGAATCTCATAATTGAACAATGCTCAATAGAAGTTTGAGAATAGCGAGGTCGCAATGGCAAGACGTAATGAACATAGCCGTGAACAGATTAAAGATATGGTACTGTCTGCCGCTGAAAAAATCGTTGAAGAAGAGGGCTATGGAGGCTTGAGTGCTCGAAAAATAGCTAACGCGATTGGTTATACTGTAGGAACCCTGTATCATTTTTTTAAAAACTTGGATGAGATTGTTCTATACGTGAACTCGCGTACACTGGCTAAATTGTATGCTGAAATGGCATCCTCGGTGACGCGCTGCCGTTCACCAAGAACATGTTTGATTGCATTAGGCTATGCATATATGGATTTTGCGCTAATGCATCGCCATCGTTGGAATATGATCTATGCACATAATATTGGCGATGATAGTGTGCTGCCAGCTTGGTATAAATCCGATGTGGATCGCATGTTTTGTTTGGTGGAACAGCATTTAATGCCATTGTCAGATAATTTGTCTGATCAACAAATTGATCAGGCGGCCCATACGCTTTGGTGTGGTGTGCATGGAATTTGCGTGTTATCGCTAACACGCAAGCTAGAATTGGAGCCTGTTGAAATGAGAGGGTTGGCTGAGTCATTAATCAATAACTATTTAATCGGTTTAACTTCGGATAATAACAGTATTAAGGAGTCATCAGCAGTATGCTAAAAAGTCTAGTGAGGTGGTTTCTGGGAAAACTTTATCGAATTGAAGTTAGCGGCTTGGAAAATTTGCAAAAAGTAACAGGTAACGTGGTGATTGTTGCCAATCATACCTCATTTCTTGATGCAGTTTTGTTATATGCATTTTTCCCGGATAAATTAACTTTTGCGGTAAATACTGATATTGCTCGTCAATGGTATTTGCGTGTATTACAGCTTTTTTTTGATCTGCTACCCATGGATCCGGGTAATGCTTTGGCGATTAAACATTTAATCAAATGTGTGAAGCAAGGTAATAAAGTGGTTATTTTTCCCGAGGGTAGGATTACTGTCACCGGCACTTTAATGAAGATTTATCCTGGCCCCGGCATGGTGGCGGAACGCACTGGTGCGATGGTATTACCGGTACACATCGAAGGCGCTCAGTTTACCCCATTTTCTCGTATGAAAGGCAAAGTCCGTTTACGTTGGTTTCCCAAGATTAAACTCACTGTGTTACCCCCTAGGAAAATAACCACAGCAGCCCATGCTGAAGGGCGGGAGCGGCGTCGAGATGCGGGTAAAATGCTGGCAGATATCATGACTGAAATGATATTTCAATGCAGTACAACGGCCAAACCTATTCTTGATGTTTTACTGGATGCGAGAAATATTTATGGCGGACAACATATTATTGTCGAAGATGTGGCGCGTAAGCCGATTAGCTATAATCAACTGTTAACCAAGATTGTGGTGTTGAGTAATCTATTGAAAATAGTGACTCAACGTGGTGAGCATGTGGGTATATTATTACCCAATAGTGTCGCCAATGTTGCGACATTTTTTGCATTGCAGCGTTATGGTCGAATTCCGGCCATGCTTAACTTTTCCATCGGTGCCAAAGGCATTGTATCCGCTTGTCATACGGCCGCGATAAGCCATGTGATTAGTTCGCGCCGATTTGTAGAAAAAGCTAAATTAGAAAACACTTTGACTGAGTTAAGTGCAAAAGTAAATATCATCTATTTGGAAGACTATGGTCGCAGTATTTCATTGGTGGATAAAATCATGGGGTTATTCATATCACGCTTTGATGTGTTAGTTCGCCGACCCTATAACAATGTTGAAGCCGATGCGGCGGCTGTTGTGTTATTTACTTCGGGTTCCGAGGGGACTCCCAAAGGCGTGGTACTATCGCATCGAAATCTTTTGGCGAATCGTGCGCAACTCGGTGCACGAGTTGATTTTAATGCAAGCGATATTGTGCTGAATGCGTTGCCGATGTTTCATTCATTTGGTCTAACTGCGGCGACTATTCTACCGTTATTATCCGGTATGAGAACGTTTTTATATCCTTCCCCTTTGCATTATCGCATTATTCCTGAGATTGCTTATTCGATAAATGCAACCTTATTGTTTGGTACCAATACTTTCCTTAGTGGTTATGCACGTTTTGCCCATGATTATGATTTTACCAGTTTACGCTATGTATTTGCAGGGGCCGAAAAACTCAAAAAAGAAATTCGGCTGAGCTGGGAGTCAAGGTTTGGGGTGCGGGTATTTGAAGGTTATGGTGCGACGGAAACCAGTCCGGTGCTGGCCGCTAATACGCCTATGGAGAATCATCCTGGTACGGTTGGTCAATTGTTGCCGGGTGTGAAACATAAATTATTACCGGTGCCTGGTTTGACACAAGGGCAACGGTTGCTGGTTAAAGGGCCGAATGTGATGTTGGGTTATTATTTATATGATAACCCCGCGCAATTAGTGCCACCGGTCGATCAACAACTTGGTGAGGGCTGGTACGATACCGGGGATATTGTACAGATGGATGAGCAAGGTCTGATTTCTATTGTAGGGCGTGCCAAACGATTTGCCAAAATCGCTGGTGAAATGGTGTCCTTGACGGCTGTGGAGAGTTTGGCTCAGCAAGTTTGGTCCGAGGCGCAGCATGCGGCAGTTAGTCTACCGGATGAGCAAAAAGGCGAAGCGGTTGTCTTGCTAACGAGCCAAGTCGATGCGGCGCGTGCTGAATTGCTTGCTGCGGCTAAAAAAAATGGCATTGCTGAGCTTTTGGTGCCACGTAAAATCATTAGCGTGAAACAAATTCCGGTATTAGGTACTGGAAAAACCGATTATGTCGGTGTGCAAGCCTTGCTTGATCAAGCAATGGGTTTATGAAACAAATAATAACATGTGTTAAGCCCAATGTTGGTTAAAGAGTGGGCGGTGTTTTTTTGTATGACTTAAACGCCGTGATTAAGGTGTCTGCCATGAGTTTGGCTGCAGAACCGATGCTGTCCGGCATGGCTAAGGTTAAATACACGGGAATTACCCGCTCGGCATGCATGGTTAAATTTAATCGTATGAGTTGTTCACTGGCCAGCGATTGCTCGACTAAGTGATAAGGAACAAAGGCAAAGCCTAAGCCTTTTTTTAATGCTTGCAATGACAAACCAAAATGGCTCACGGTTAACCGTTGTTCTGCTCCGAGCCAGCCTTGATCTTGCTGGCGTCTTAATCCCGAGTCGCGCACCACTATTTGTCGATGTTGTTGTAAATCTTGATGGCTGAGTTCGCGTTGGATGTGGCTGAGTGGGTGGTTTTTGTGGGCGACGGGGACCATGGAAATTGGGGTGAGGGGGGTGCCGAGAAATCCGGGTGGGGTATGGGCGCTCAATACGATATCCGCACGACGTTCTAATAAAGCCTCTTCACTGCCCGACAAAATGGTTTCCAATAACACAATCCGCGTTTGAGGTGCATGCTCAGCAAATTGGCAAATGCTATTGAAGATCGGTTCCACTGGGACAATGGAATCGGCGGCAATGGTGATGTTGGCTTCCCAGCCTTGGGCTAAACAATCTGCGGTTTGTTCTACGTCTATCGCCAGCTTGAGTAATTGACTGGCTCGGCGGTACAGTACTTGGCCTTCTTCAGTCAGCACGGCTTTACGACCATTGATCTTTAACACGGAAGTAGGCAGTTGCTCTTCTAGCTTGGAAATCGCATAACTAATGCTAGATTGGCTTTTATGAAGTGCTTCTGCCGCTTTGGCGAATGAGCCTTCGTCAACGACGGCTTTAAAAGCAAGCCATTGATCTATCGTGATTCTCGGGTTTTTCATCAGCTATATCCATCAATTAATTCGATTAATAGTGCGGGAAAATATGATCAAATGATCATAAAAACTGATGTATTATATCAACAAATGATGAAAGAAAGTGGTGTGTTTTTCATCGAATTGATGGTTTGTGAATGTATCGGAGGTGCATTATGACATTAAGGCAAGTGACGGCAGTGATGCGTGGACGTCCCGCATCTGATGGTGCGGGTGTTAAATTGACCCGAGTTTTTGGTGGTGTGACACCGGAACAGTTTGATCCGTTTTTATTGTTGGATGAGTTTGGTTCTGATGAGGCCTCGGATTATATCGCGGGTTTTCCATCTCATCCTCATCGTGGTTTCGAAACGGTGACCTACATGCTGGAAGGGCGAATGTTACATGAGGACCACTTAGGCAATCAGGGATTGTTGAAAGACGGTGATGTGCAATGGATGACCGCAGCACGAGGCATTATCCATTCAGAAATGCCACAACAAACGGCAGGGCGCATGCGAGGGTTTCAGTTATGGGTTAATTTGCCAGCCAGCGAGAAAATGAAAGATCCGGCTTATCAAGATATTCCGGCGAATGATATTCCTGAAATCTCGTTTGATGGAGTGAGGGTGAAAGCCATTGCCGGTGAGACACAGATTGATGATCAATCAATAACCGGAGCGGTGTCCGGCATAACCACTCAGCCGTTATATCTTGATGTGCATTTTACCGCCGCGAACCAGCTGGATATTCCTGTGCCGGAAGGTCATACCACGTTGGTATATGTGTACCAGGGCAGTGCTAATATTGGTGATCCAGCGCACAAAATTGATCGTTCGCATTTGGCTGTGTTGAATGCTCAGGGAGGGGTTCGCATCACTGGCGAGGCTCAAACCCGGTTGATTTTGCTAGCAGGGAAACCATTAAATGAGCCGATTGTGCAGCATGGTCCTTTTGTGATGAATAGCCGGCAAGAGATTGAGCAAGCCATTCAAGATTATCGTGATGGTTCCTTGGTGGCGGTGCGAGACTGATTGTATATCCGTTCAATTTTATGTAGGAAAGGGAGCTAAGCTCATTTTCCTACAATACTTGATATTAATAACTCCAAACGCTTTGCAAATTTTTTGTCTGTGAGCTTATATTGTTTCACTTGGTGGATGGCAAAACTGGCTGAGCCTGCATGACTCAATTGAAAATAGTCAGCGATCTCATGTAACCGGCAATCGGCTAATTTCTGGCTTAAATATATCGCGACTTTTCTTGCCTCTAAACCTTGCTTCGGTCCTTTAACGATCTTTCTTAAAGACATGACCTCTTCATGATAAAATTTTGCCGTTCTTTCCACAATTTCCTGTATGGTTATATCACTGCGGATGACTTTTACACGCTGCGTTTTTGTTAATTCAGGTAATTGCTCTTCATACAACCATTGGCGAAACGCTTCGCTTGCGATAACAGATGGATGATTGCCCCGGTTGTAAAACCGCTGAATGTCTTCAGTGACGCCCTGATTCACATAGGCTTTATAGCCCACATATTTCTGCCTTTTGCCCAGCATGGCATAAGTGACCTCTCGCTCTAGCCAATAGGGAGACTTATCTAAACCAATATAGGCTCGATAGCTCGACCAAGGGTAATCCTCCAGCTGTTTGACCAAGGGTTTTTTTATTTCAATAGGAGCGCGATGAACATAACACGATAATGGTAACAGGTAGCTGTCTGCGTCTACCAATATCGCTTTATATCTGCCCCGGAATAACGGGCCGTCTGTTTTCTTTAAGCGGTTATGACGCTGAGTATAAATGCCATTGATATGGCGCATGATGCGAGCAAGATTTGCATTCGGGGTCTCAATAAGTAGATGGTAATGATTGCCCATTAGGCAATAGCTGTGCACTATTGCACCAAAGCGTTGATGCGCTTCCGCAAGGCAACCAATAAAAGCTTTATAATACGCATCGCCATGAAAAATCGCTTGAGAAGCGCGACCACGATTCATGACATGAAAAAAGGCATTTTCAAATTCTATACGTTGAGGTCTTGGCATAGATAAATTATAGGTGAAATTTTATTCTGAGTAAAGACACTTGACCCTTATTTTCTGTTTTCAAGGTTAAATGCATTAAGTCTTTAACCATTTTTTAGGTCAGCTGATCCAGCGTCACACCCTCGTCAAAAGGGTGTCATAGTGCATTGCCTAGCTAATTAATATTGATGGAAGATATATAGATTTAGAGGTCAGTACCCAATCAAGTGTAGGATGGGTAGAGCAAAGCGAAACCCATCAATACTAAGCCGATGTATAGATAATAGCTGTTGGAGTAATACCGTAATTGTATTTTCTCTTGTCCCATTTTCCCGGAGAGTCAATGTTTATATCGGTTGGTTTAGCGGGACAGTGTTCGTAGTTTGTTATAGGCCCTACGGAATAAGCTTGTATGCTGCTTGTAAGCAAGCGTTAAATAATCATGGTGCCTAGTGAACGCAATTTGATATATTTCGTCCATGACATGATTGTATCTGTCAGAAGTGACTATTTTTTTATTTGGTTCTTGGCAGACAGCAAGAAGACATTGAGCGTCATCAGGTGATGACGATGTAAGTGGCCCAATACCTGGCAGTTTAGGGTGGGTGGCAGGGTTTTGGTAAAATAAGTCATATTTTCCAAAAAATTGATCCAGGTATTCTTTAAAAAGATCGAAATCAAAATCAATAAAATGATGATCAGTCAATCCCCAAGCATTAGGAACGGAGAGTATTGCCCGTCCATTTTTAGGTTCGAGGAGACGTGCAATTTCCATCATGTGTGACTTAGGGCAGAGTGTATGCTCGATCGTTTCGAATGAAACAACGACATCGAAAGAATCAGATTGAAAAGGTGTAGACTCGACGAATTCTTTTTGAAAGTGGGTTTTTTCGTTAGCGTAAGTGGCGTTGGCATAGTTGACTGCATCGTTAGCGCAATCAATACCGACAACATCCTGTGCCGTTTCGCTCAGAACAGCTGAGCCGTATCCTGTACCGCAGGCACCATCTAATACCCGTTTGTCTTGACAATAATTTTTTGCAAACTTGTATCTATCGAGATGAAAATCCCGTCGAACCTGTGGGTGGATATCCAAGTTGGCATCCATCCGTAATTCATAATTACTCTTGAGCCATTCACTTTGATTTGCTGTTTCTGTAGACACAAATATTCTCCTTTTATAAAGACACACATCACAGTCGCTTTCAGTCGCGGGCCGTATTTTGGTTAAAGATATATACCCGCATAACATTTGGCGAAAGTATAACCCCGTTTTATTTTCTTTCTTCTATACTTGCCTAAATTCGACAGGGTAGCATGGCATCCAAATGGCGCGCCCAAGACCCAGTCGATGGAGATGTAGGAAGAATAAACAACCTTGTTTGCCGAGAAGCAAAAGTATCGTATTGGAACGATGCTGTCAATGGCGATGACTCTTTTGCTGTGGTGCAATTAATATTTAAAATCATATGGTTACCGATTTTTCGGTTGAAGAGTAGTCTTTGCCCGTCTAAAAATACGCTTTTTATAAGCAACATACATATCAAAAAATACTTCTTCATGAAAGCATCATTATTCCAGAAAATAACCTCTCATTTTTTCCTGCGGTGAACAATATATGACGATTGTTGATCAGCTTAGTGGCTAGCGCCCTATCAATACAACATCAACGAAATATTCGTCTGCGTCAAAAAAATTAGGGTGATTCAGAATAATGTAGCGCATCCACATTATATGCCAAGATTTAAATTGGTTGGATGCGCTACGTTTACCCTAACATTTCAAAAAAAACTGGTTAAAAACCATTTCATTGCTTTATTTACTGCATCTAAGGACGAATACTCACTTTTTCTAAAACTCACTATGAGTGACATGGATCGATTTAGAAAAACCTCCGTTTCGCCCTTATATACAGCAACTAAAGATTTTTTCCTCACTTTTTTTTGAAACGTTAGGGTTTACTCAGCTTACAAATAGAACGTTGAAGTCGATGCGGAATAAAATTGCCTATTTATTGACTTCACTCAACGTGAGTTTTAGAAATACCCCTGCACCGCTGAACTCTAAGGCGTGGGGTTACACAATCTGGATATTAACTTCCATATCTATTTATTCATTGTGCTTAATATTTTCATCAGCGTTTTGTAAGCTCAAAACTTTCGGTTTCATATTCTTGTCCGTTAACAATAATAGAAAGTTCATGTGTGCCAATATGAAATTTTCTTGTTGTGATCGGTTTGAAACTTTGTTTTCTTTTAACTTTATATATTCTATTTGGCTCGATATCCCGCTCGCTTATTTTAAATACTTTTTTTGAGAGTTCTCCATTTTTTTTCTTATAATAAAGTCCGTATTCAAGTCTTACTACTCGATTCTTATTATCGTTGTTTAAAATAGAAAATGAGAACTCTAATTCATTTCCTAGGCTAACTCTTGGGGTAACGATTTTAAAATCAAATAATTCTAGATGATCACTTGATAGACCATAAAACTTAAGTATCTCTGGGTTTCCCTGTTTTAACAGCGTTCGACAGCCATGCTTAATAATTGCATCTGTTTCCTTGCTGATGTCTTTCCACTTTTTTGCAATATCGATGACAACGTTAGGATTGTCCTTAGAGATATCATTTAGATTATTAGCCACACTTCGTCTCACTATTTCGCAACTATCTTGCTTAAGGTTGCTCAAGATTGGCAAAATAGGTGTAGGATTATCTTTAAAGTTTGGTAACGCCATTGCCCAAGGTAGTCTGGGTCTTGATCCTTCACTGGCGAGTCGTCTTACCATATTATGTTTGTGTTTTGACCAAGACAACATTTGATTGGGCATTTGTTTTTCGTATTTCAGAATATAAGGTCTTACTGCAAATTCGCAACTGGTAAACTGAGTGATAAATTCAAACGCGGCAATCGAACTTTCATAATCATCAATACCATACATGGCTATATATTCAGGGAAGAACATAAATTCGATGCTATCTTCTTTAATGCCTGCAAGACGTAGATTTTTAATGATGCGTTTTATCGTTAGGCATGCTTTATTAAAGTTGGTCGGGAGAAAATGGTTGAGGACTTTTGCGGTGTGGGTCATTCTCTCTTTTAATTCATAAGTTGCAAATTTATCGTCAAAAATTAAATCATTAAATTTCACTTTATCAAATGAGGGAATGGTTTGTTTCAGTATGTCGGAAAATTCATCATAAAACGATGTTGAATATATGTCTTTAAATAGATTGCTCATGATGTCTTCCTGTTGGGTTATGCTTATGTGATTGAAGAAAGGGCCAAGCTTCCGCGTCCTCGGTAATTGCTCCTGCATTACCCTACCTCCTGCCTCCATGCAGTCGTGCTCTAGCCGAAGACAGGCGGAAGATGGGATGCGATATCGGGAAGTTATTGCGTCGCCTATTCCTTATTCAGCTTGATCGGTTGGTTCGATTTGCTGGCCGAATTGTGTTTCTACTTCTTTGAGTGCCAGTAAATCACAAATCAGGCTGATAGTGTCGCCTTTGCGTAGTTTTATATCGTGTTGTGGGATAATCAATTCATCGCCTCGATAGATAACGGCCAGGAGAGTATTTTGTGGCAATTCTAAATCTTTAATATGACGGTCTATGTATTCGGGAGATGTGATCGTCGTGGTATAAACGCGTGCATTGCCACGGATCAATGGGCTTAAGTTGACTAAATGAATGCCCCGCGCTTGGTCAGCCAATTGTTGGGCGGCAATGACTTTGGGATTTAAAATCTCTTGAATACCCAGCTTTTGACAAATAGGATTAAAGGCTGGGTCATTGAATTTGGCAATGATTTTTTTTACGCCATATTCTTTAGCGACAATAGCGGTGATTAAATTGCTTTGATCGCTATTGGTTGCCGTGATCACCACATCTACATCAACAATTTCCGCCTTTTCTAAAATAGATGGCATGGTTGCATCACCATGGATAATAACGGCATTGAGCTCTTCAGCAAGGCGTTCACACACCTTGGCATCTAACTCGATAAGAATAACGGTATCACCCGTATGAATTAGATCTTCGGCGATCATTCGGCCTAATTCACCGCCACCGGAAATAAGTGTTCTCATAAAAGTTTATATTCCTTTTCTAAAAATGGCATAACATAGAATAAATACCGGAAAAATTTCTACACGTCCCATCCACATTAATAAAATTAATAGAAATTTTAGTGATGTTGGCAAGCTAGGATCGACAATGCCGCTTGTTAAGCCAACTGTGGATAATGCAGAAGTCATATCAAAAAATGCAGAAAAAAAGTCAAACCCATAACCCACAAAAATCATTGTAGCAATAAAAATGAGTCCGCCCTGAAGCAGGATTAAGCTCATTATTTTTCTGATATCGTCCTCATTGAGTCGCTCTGAGTTAAAGGTTGACAGGGTGATTTCTTCTCGAATCAGGAATGGTTTTAATATGATGCGATATAACACTTGGAATGCGATTAGGGCACGAAAAATTTTAATACCGCCCGTCGTCGATGCGATACACCCTCCCACAAACATTATCGGTATCAGCAAAGACATAAAAAATGGTAGGCTGGTGAGTGCTACCCCAACAGAAAATCCGGTATTGGTATGTGCTGATACAATGGTGAAAAATAAATTTAAATTTTGCGCGCTGCCGTTGTATAAATAGACGATGATAAAAACCAGCGTGAGACTGCTGATTAAGGTAAACAGTTGTGGATTAAATATAAGTCGTTTTATACATTTGTGAGGTGATTTTAATGTATAAATGGATTTGTAGATCAGTGTAAAATGAATGGCGCCAACAATCATTAAAAAAATCAAAACCAGCTTAACATTGGCGCTGGGGTAAGGAATGGCGCTATCATTATAAGGCGAAAATCCGCCGGTAGATATAGCCGACATGGCAAAACAAAACGCATCAAATAATGTCATGCCGGAAAAAAACAAAAGCAATACACCTAACAACGTGAAAAAAATGTATATTCTCATAATAACTGAAGCGATTTTTTCTAATGTCAGAGGTATCCGTTCTTGTTGGGTTTCGGGTACAAAAAGTTTAGCCATGGGACTACCGGCGGAGACCAGAAAACCAACGAACATTAAAATAAAACCGATGCCACCGATCCATTGAATAATAGCGCGCCAAAGTACCAAGGGTGGGGCAAGTGATTCGGGTTGAAGCATGGTGAATCCGGTGGTAGTGACACCCGACATGGCTTCAAAGAAGGCATCTATCCAAGAGATGTCGCTATCCAGGATAAAGGGAATAGCCGCAATGCCTGCCCCTATGGGATAACAAACAGCAACAATGACAAGTCCTTCACGGTATTTAAACGTTTGTTCGGGAATGTTACTTCGCAAGTATTTGCTAACAATATAAACGATGATGGAGCAAAGTAAAAAACAAAAAGATAAATACCAATCTTTTAGCAAGAGCGCATAAACGAGCGGCACGATGGCCGCAATACCTAGTGGTATCATCAACAAAACCACATATTTCCATACAATACGCCAATTGAAAGGCTGGATTAAATAAGTCATCTGGAGGATTCCGGTTATGCTTTATGGAAAAGTAATTATTTATTCTCCATGCCTTAGCTTACACGATTTGTTATTGTTCTCCTACCTGTGTTCCACCAGGACAAGCTGCAACCAGTAGTCATAATATGGTTGAAGAAAACACTTTTAAAGATAATGCGCTGGGTAGCATTGTGGATGATGGTAGTCACAATAGCGTGCACTAGTTTATTGATGAGATTTCTCTACTGAAAGCTTTGTGCGTCAGGGTAGTTTTATGCTTTTTGCCGCACAAAGTGGCTTATCCTTGCTTTCTGAATGTTGTCTTTTTAATCAATTTATGGTGGGAGGTTTGAGCCTATTTTGTTCGTTGTGGGTTGGCTTGCCATGATGGCCTAGCAAAATAAAGTTCGTTGATTAAGCCTATGACTCCGTCGGTCGTTAAATAGAGGGGATACGTTGCTCTGAAACTTTTCAATTAATTGAGTATAAAGGCTTTTCTTGTTATGGAGACGCGGTTTCAAACGGACAATAAAAACGTGTCGTATCTAAGATTGCGTTTAGTCTTGGGTTTTGCCGCCATATTGATACTCATGGCGTTGCTTACATTGCTCAGCTTTTATGGATTCATGTCTATGGAGCGACAAGTAGATGAAATTGTAAACAGTCATATCGTAAAATTGGATAAGGCTGTGATCATGCGTACCGCAGCACGTGAGCGTACGTTGAGTCTGCATCGCATGCTTTTATTGGAGGATGAGTTTGCTATTGATGATGAATGGATGCGCTTTAATTTAAATGGCAGCGAGTTTGCCAAAGCGCGACTGCACCTTGTATCCATGGAAATAAATGAACAAGAAAAAGCGTTGTTAGATGAACAAGGGCGACTGACTCGTATCGCGATTCAATATCAAAACCAAGTGTTAGAGTTAATTTGGCGTGGCAAGCCAGCAACAGCGCTTGAGAAGCTGGTCAGCCAGGTAATGCCAGCACAAGATGCGGTATTAGCCCAGTTAACAAAATTTGTTAACTATCAAAAAGCACGTTCTGAAAAAGCTTTTAACGCAACATCACAGGCACAGAAAAATAGTATTTTTGCTATGGCTATCGCCGCCATCATCGCGGGTATTATTGGGCTGAATATTGCCATTATTGTTGTGCGGCGCAGTGTCAAAACTGAAGAGACATTGTGCAATGCCTATATTCAATCACAAGAGGCGGTGGCAATGAAAAGCCAATTCATGGCTAATATGAGTCATGAATTGCGTACGCCGTTAAATGCGATTATTGGTTATGCTGATTTTTTATCAGAAGAGTTAGAGGAGCAGGGTAGCATTTCCATTGAGTATTTAGATGATGTTGAATGTATTAAAACATCAGGTGGCAAGTTGCTCAATATGATCAGTATGATTTTGGAGTTAGCTGACATCGAGGATCGAAGCTCAACGTTATCCGTCTCGAGTTTTTGTATATCCGAACTATTAGAAGAGGTTGCCGGTGAATTTTTTGCGAAGGCGATGACACAAAATAATAAAATTGTAATACGCTGTGATGAAGCAAGCAGAGAAATGTGCTCTGATCGATGGCGGATTAAAACGGTTTTGTGCCATTTGTTAGACAATGCTTGCCGTTTTACTCAGGATGGTGAAATTACCCTCTCTGCTGAGAATACAAAAACTATAGGCTTAAAAAAAATTAAGTTCGATATTGCAGACACAGGCATCGGCATATTACCCGAATATCAAAATACCATCTTTAATCCATTTATCCAGGCGGATGGCGCTTATACACGCAAATATGAAGGTGTGGGTTTAGGCTTGACCATGTGTAAGAAAATTTGTGAGTTATTGGGTGGCAATATCCAGTTAACCAGCGAATATCACAAGGGATCGCTTTTCTCGGTGGAGCTTGCTGAGGATCTTTCCTCACATTCCTAATGATGTTCAGTGAATCACGAGGTCAGGTCTTGCAATCACCTTGGGATTCGGTTTTTGCAAAGCCTGACAACCGTCATATGAAGTACCGTAAAACGGTGCGTTTAATCTGAGGAATTAAGACTCGTCTTCTTTTTCTTTTCCTAACCAAAGATAAACCAAGCCCGCCAATGCAGCACCAACAATCGGTGCCACCCAGAAAAGCCATAACTGTGATACTGCCCAATCTCCCACGAAGACTGCAACGCCAGTGCTTCTTGCTGGGTTCACCGAGGTATTGGTTACCGGAATGCTAATCAGGTGAATTAACGTTAAACCTAGCCCAATGGCGATAGGTGCAAATCCTGAGGGCGCTCGGCGATCGGTGGCACCGAGTATAATGATTAAAAACATAAAGGTCATGACGATTTCAGTGGTTAACGCGGCAACGAGACCGTATCCACCTGGCGAGTGTTCGCCATAACCATTGGATGCAAACCCTGCGGTTAAATCAAAACCCGCTTTGCCTGAGGCTATCAGGTATAACACGGCGGCTCCGGCAATGCCACCGGCCACTTGTGCAACAATGTAAGGACCGAGTTCTGTGGCAGGAAATCGACCGCCTATCCATAAACCGACAGATACGGCAGGATTCAGGTGACAGCCTGAGATGTGCCCAATGGCAAAGGCCATGGTTAATACTGTGAGCCCAAAAGCAAGCGAAACACCGAGGAGTCCGATACCCACATCTGGAAAAGCTGCAGCGAGTACTGCGCTACCGCAGCCGCCTAATACCAGCCAAAAGGTACCAATGAATTCGGCGCCGAGTTTTTTTGCTAATGTCATTATCTATTATCCTTAACAGTAATTGAGGGAAAACAAAACTTTTAACATTTGCTGAGGATTAAACCTAAGTGACTATTTAAAAAAACAAGGGGCTGGCATGACATTAAGCATTACCTTTAGCCCCATTTTTTATTTTTTGAAGGTTACGATATTTTGACTTGAATATATTTGGCAAGCAAGCGGCAGAGAACATAATTAACAAATTTTGACGCTTTGCTGAAGCAAAACCCAGGAATCACGTAAAAACAGTGCTGCTCTTGGGTTTTTGTCTGAATGGTGGCAAACTTGAATCATTAGCAGCGAATGTTTATTATATGCCCAATGTTGAATAATCTTTGAGGTAGATGCGATGTTAATGTCAACGGACCCAAAAAGCGCTGAGGCGATAGCCAAAATGCGGCTTGCAGGCAAGCTCGCTGCTGCCACACTTGAGATGATCGGTGAGCATGTAAAGCCGGGTATCACAGCAGAGCAGCTTGATAAGTTATGTCATGACTTTATTGTGGATAACGGTGGAAAACCAGCCTGTCTAGGGTACAATAATTATCCAAATACAACCTGTATATCAGTAAACCACGTGGTGTGCCATGGCATTCCAAAAAATAAAAAATTAAAAAATGGTGACATGCTCAATATTGACTTAGTGGTCGAAAAAGAGGGTTACCATGGAGATACCAGCAAAATGTTTTTTGCCGGTAAACCTTCTATTTTGGCCAAACGCTTGGTGGCTGTGACTCAGGAAAGTTTATATCTTGGCATACGAGAAGTGAAACCTGGGGCAACATTAGGGGACATTGGAGCCGTCATTGATCAATATGCACGCAGTCACGGTTTTAGTGTCGTCGAAGATTTTTGTGGGCACGGTATTGGATTGAAAATGCATGAAGAGCCGCAAGTTTTGCATTATGGCAGACGAGGCACAGGACAAATATTGACCCCCGGCATGACATTTACCATTGAACCGATACTCAATGCGGGTAAAAAAGAGGTTAAAATTTTACCTGATCAATGGACGGCAGTGACCAAAGATCATCAATTGTCTGCACAATGGGAGCACACCCTATTAGTCACTGATACTGCTTTTGAAGTATTAACGTTACGTGCAGAAGAAACGATTATCTAGCTTATCTGATGAAGCTTTGAGTTCAGTCTCATAATACAATCACCTGTTCAACGATCAAATAAAATAGGGCAATACTCACCACCTGCAATATAATGATAGCTTTAGTGATTAACTGAAAGGTGGCTTTTTGAGTTTTATGCCGCAGCCATCGTTGCGCGATAAATGCCATGGGGGAGCCCCCCAGTAATGCATGCAAATGCAAGATATTTTCTGGGACACGCCGGAAAGATGTTGATGAAATTTGTTTGTCATAAACATAGAGCAAAAAAGTGGAGAGATTGATGCCGACTAAGTAACCTGCGGGTGGTTTTAGGCCAAAACGGCCGAGCATGATCGTTATGAATGCGGCAATACAAAAAGAAAGGATTATAAAGATTACATTGGATTTCATCTAAATCGTTCAACACCGGTTTTAATAGGATCTGCGAGCAGTATAACAAGCGGCTTTATGATTGCCAAACCAGAAATGGTTCGGGAGATAGGGTTGCTGCGTGAGCTTATTACACTTTAACGAGGTGGTATAAGATGGAAAAAACACTGGTAACAAGCGCGACTTTAGCGGAACGTTTAAACGACCCGCAATGGATTATTTTTGACTGTCGGTTTTCCTTGGTGGATAGTGAAAAGGGACGTCGGCTATATGAACATGCGCACATACCCGGTGCCCTCTATGCAGATTTGAATCAGGACTTATCCGGGCCAATTACCGCTGACAGTGGTCGGCATCCCTTGCCATCGGTGACAATGTTAAGTCACAAATTATCTGAATGGGGAGTGACGGCGAGCACACAAGTGGTGGTATATGATGACTGTTATGGTGCCATGGCGGCGCGTATGTGGTGGTTGTTGCGTTGGTTAGGGCATGGGGCTGTGGCCTTGCTTGATGGTGGTTTACAGCAATGGCAACAAGAGCAACGACCGCTGGATCAGCAGCTAGCTCAGCCGATATCTGGGCAATTTCTTGCCAAACCCAACGATGATGCATGGGTTGACACGTCGTTTATTGAGCAAAATTTGCAAACGACGCAGTATTGTTTATTTGATGCTCGTACTGAGGCGCGTTTTCAGGGTATTGAAGAACCTATTGATAAGCTGGCTGGGCATATTCCGGGAGCCATTAATATGCCGTTTAGCTACAATTTGGATAACGATGGACAATTTTTACCTAGTGGTACTTTACAGCGAGCTTACCAAGAAAAAATGGCTACCACGCCAGCGGCTCAAGTCATATTGATGTGTGGTTCTGGAGTGACAGCCTGTCATGGTCTTTTGGCCATGGAGCATGCTGGATTAGTGGGCGCTAAATTATATGTCGGCTCTTGGAGCGAGTGGATCACGGACCCTCAGCGACCCATTGCTTAATAAGGTTTCAACCACTGTTCTTTAACAAATTGCTTGGGGCCGATGATACCTTTGATGTGGATGGGTTTTTTTGTTGAGGGTGATACGACATACAGTATTTGTTCACACTCAGTGGTTTTATCGTAGACTTCGTGTAATGTCGCTTGAATAGAAATAGCGTTTGCCGGAAGCTCTGGATCAATATCGTGTAATAAATCGATATCATCGGTGCTGGACATGTCCAGTAAATCTTGCAAATTGGCTGTCGGTATGACGGCGACTATTTTTTTTTCGTTTTCTATGACAAGCCAGTTGGTGTTTTTATTGAGCTGTTCGGTGAGTTGAGCTTGCTTGATATATTGTGGTACTAATGTGAAATTAGGGTCCATGATGGAGGTGACACTTTGGCGGCGCAGTGTTTGAATGACCGGGTCGGTATGATATTTAAAACCTTGGGCATTGAGTTGCATGGAAAATACACCCCTTGTTTTAAACCCTTCACTGGCAACTAAGTTCGCAGCGATAATAGCTAACATACCAGGCAAAATGATGTTGGGGTTATTGGTTAATTCCAGCAGTGCAATCAGTGCCGCCATGGGAGCTTGTAAGGTGGCGCCCATCATGGCTGCCATGCCAATCATGGCATACAGACCTGGGTCTGAAAAAAAATCAGGAATGGTAAGCTGTAAAATATGACCGATGGCACCACCAGCGCAAGCACCAATCACCAGGGTAGGGCCAATCAATCCACCGGGTAATCCCAAACCCAGGGAGGCGCTGGTGCCAATGATTTTGGTGAACGTTATTAAAATGAGTAAAACAATACCTATTTGTCCGATAAAGCTTTCATTCACTGTGTCATAACCAATCCCCATGATTTGCGGTGCCAATAAACCGCATAGGCCAACAATCAGACCTGCACAAGTCATACGTAGAATGATGGAGGCATGGGGCAGTTGTCGTGAAAAGAAAAACAACGAGCGAATAAAAAAAACCGCTAATAAGCCAATAATCATACCGCAGCCGATCATCCAGGGTAATTCGGTGACGGAGGTCAGGGTGATCGGCGGTACGTTAAAAATGGGTGCATCTCCAAAAACCAAACGGCATACGGTAGTGGCGGCGACGGCGGCTAGAATAATGGGGATGAAGCTAACTAGTGTGTATTCTAACAGTACCACTTCCAAGGTAAATATCACACCTGCTAGTGGTGTATTAAAGGCGGCAGCAATGGCCGCAGCAATGCCACAAGCCGTAAGAGTACGAATGGCATTATTGGGGAAACGTAAACTTTGCCCAAACAAACTGCCACTGGCTGCGCCCAAATGAATGCTCGGTCCTTCCCGTCCAACAGAATGACCAGCAATAATACTAATTGCGGCACAAATAAACTGCAAAAAAGCGTTTTTAAAAGGCAGATGAGCGTGGTGATAGGCTAAGCGTTCCATGGTGTGTGGTACGCCCATCAGTCGTTGTTCGGGGGCTAATTTTTGAAAGAGCAAGCCGAGCAGCAAGCCACCTAAAATGGGTAAGCAGAGGATCGCCCACCAGGATAGCGCTTCATAGTTTTCAGGATTGTTATCGGGTAACATGGCGGCCTGTACGGTCTCGATGATCAGTCGAAATGCAACAATGACCAGGCCGACGATTAAACCACATAAGATGGCTAAAATGGATAGCGGCAGGTTGTTTGAGTTTGGGTTGGCAAGATGTAATCGTAACTTGTCTAACATAGGTTAAGAAGCTGTTTGGCTAAAAAATAAGTCGACTGATAAGGCATCAATATGGCTGTTTTTTTCCGGTATTTTCCGGCAAATAGGGTGGCTATTCTTCTCAAAGAATCAAAAAAACCACCATTGGCTTGACGGTTTTTTGCTCGATACGTTTTAATCAGACAGCGTTTAAAGTGTACCATGGATTTATTTGATTTAAAGATATGGATGTTGTTTGGCAGTGCTTTGCTGTCTTCAACGTTGTTGCCCGGAGGTTCTGAAGCGGCTTTAATCTATTTGTTGACTTTGGCAGAACATTCACCGCTATGGTTAATCCTGGTCGCGACTATTGGTAATACGTTGGGCGGTATGTCATCCTGGGTTATCGGATTTATCATTGCAAAATATTTTCCAGTGCGCCGCTTTTCGGAGCCGAAGCAACAAAAAGCCTTAATGCAGATTCAGCGTTGGGGCAGTCCGGTATTATTATTGTCATGGCTGCCGATTATTGGTGATCCACTTTGTCTGATGGCCGGTTGGTTAAAAATACGCTGGTTACCCGCGCTCATTTATATTTTCATCGGTAAAATGTTGCGGTATGCGGTGGTGGTTTGGTTATTTTATCGCTTTTAGCGTGCATTGTTTGTTTGTATAAAAATCATTCATCAAGATGGCAATCACATTGGCAGTGCTGGGCTTGGTCTTTGATTCCGCAATATTTTTCACTCTGCTTATGATCGTTGTTTGTTTATTTTAGCAAAAAAAACCATAGAAAAATCAAGCTACTTTATTGATTTATACATACTCTGAAGTGAAATTCTAGGGTAAAATGTTTGTCTTGTTTATTCCATAAATTTTGGCGAGGTTTAACTCCAGTCCATGCGTATTCGTGAAATTCCCTATAACTATACTTCTTTTTCTGATCGCGAAATTGTTATCCGTTTTCTGGGCGCCAAAATGTGGGAGGTGCTCAATGAATTGAGAGATTCTCGGCGCACCGGGCGCTCAGCACGGATGTTATTTGAAGTGCTGGGTGATATGTGGGTGATTACCCGCAATCCTTATATTCAAGATGATTTACTGGAAAACAAAAAACGGCGCGACTCATTAATCCATGCACTGCACCATCGCATTGAGCAAATCCATTTTCGTTCTGAAGGCAATGAATTAACTGTTGAACTCATCGAAAAGGCTAAATTTGCCATCGCTAAATTTGAGCTGTGGTTGAAGCAACAAAAGGATTTACGCAAAAAAACATTACGTCGTTTAACCAAACACACGCGCAAAGATAATATCGATTTTAGCGGTTTGGCTCGTGTCTCTCATGTGACCGATGCCACCGATTGGCGGGTGGAGTTTCCATTTGTAGTGATTTGTCCGGACTCCGAAGAAGAATTAGCCCAGATCGTGGCGGCGTGTATTGATCTACAATTGACCATTATTGCACGAGGTGGCGGTACCGGTTATACCGGTGGGGCGATTCCATTACATGCTAAGACGGCCATTATTAACACGGAAAAACTCGAAGGCTTAGGCGAAGTCCGGGTGCAGCATATCCCAGGTGTCGAAACGCCGGTTGCTATAGTGAGAGCTGAGGCAGGCGTGGTGACCAAGCGGGTTTCTGAGCGGGCGGCTGCCCAAGGTTATGTGTTTGCGGTGGATCCGACTTCGCAAGATGCCTCGACCATTGGTGGCAATGTTGCTATGAATGCGGGCGGCAAAAAAGCCGTGTTATGGGGTACCACATTAGACAATTTAGTTTCGTGGCGCATGGTGACACCCGATGCCAACTGGCTGGAAGTGGAGCGGCTTGACCATAACTTGGGTAAAATTCATCAACAAGATTTGGTGAAATTCAGAATTACCCGGTATCAGGCGGATGGCAAAACCCGGTTAGCGAGTGAACCTGAAATATTAGAGATGCCTGGCAGCGCATTTCGCAAAGCAGGCTTAGGCAAAGATGTGACCGATAAGTTTTTAGGAGGTTTGCCAGGGGTTCAAAAAGAAGGCTGTGATGGACTGATTAGTTCGGCAGTTTTTCTGTTACACCGTATGCCCAAAGCGATACGAACCGTGTGCATGGAATTTTTCGGGCACAACCTTGGTAATGCCGTGCCTGCTATTGTAGAGATTAATGATTACTTGGAGCAGCAGCCCAATGTGGTGTTATCTGGCTTAGAGCACTTAGATGAACGTTATGTCAAAGCGGTCAATTACACCACTAAAGCGGCGCGAGGCGAGCGCCCTAAGATGGTATTGATTGCCGATATTTCCAGCGATGATGAAGACGCCGTATCCCAGGCTGCCTCCACCGTGGTGCGTATTGCTAATCAACGGGATGGTGAAGGTTTTATCGCGGTGAGTCCGGAGGCGCGGCAGCGTTTTTGGCTGGATCGTACCCGTACCGCCGCCATTGCTGCTCATACCAATGCATTTAAAATCAACGAAGATGTGGTCATTCCGTTGGCGCATTTAGCCGATTACAGCGAGCAAATCGAGCGCATCAATATTGAATACTCGATTAAGAATAAACTGGCCATTATCGACGCCGTTTATGCTTATTTAAACACTGAACGTTTTAGTGAAACACAAATTGAAAGCTATCAGGCAAGTAGCGAAATCGATGCGATATTAACGCAGAAAAAAACCTCGGCAAAAGCTGTCTTGGATAAAGTGAAAAATCAATGGCAGCTTATGCTGGCAGAATTGACCAGCCCAGCGGCCAATCACCACGCTCTGTTGCCTGCTGAGGTCTTGGATAAGATACAAACTAACGATCAGCTAATTAACCTTTTATTACGCCGCGAGCTGGTTATCTCATATCGAAAAGTTGTTGAACAGCCTCTCAAAGAAATTTTTAGCGGTCATGAGTTAGCAGCCATTCGTAAACGATTTGATGAGATACACAAAGATATTCGCAGCAGCCGCTTGTTTGTGGCGACACATATGCATGCGGGTGATGGCAATGTGCATACTAATATTCCGGTACACTCCAATGATTATGATATGTTACAAGAAGCCGATCGCATTGTTGAGCGAGTGATGGCCTTAGCAAAATCATTGGGCGGCGTGATATCAGGCGAGCATGGTATCGGTATCACTAAGTTTCAGTTTTTAGACGAAACGGCGATTCAGTCTTTTGTTGATTATAAACAGAAGGTGGATCCACAAGGTTGGTTCAATCGCGATAAGCTCATGCCGGGTTCTGGGTTGCAACGTGCCTATACACCTTCGCTGCGCTTATTGCAGCAAGAAGCTTTAATTTTAGAAGACAGCGAATTGGGTGCTTTAAATGATGATGTTCGGCACTGCATGCGTTGCGGTAAATGTAAACCGGTGTGCAATACCCATATTCCGCGAGCCAATTTGTTATACTCCCCACGCAATAAAATTCTTGCCTCAGGTTTGATCACCGAAGCTTTTTTATACGAAGAGCAAACGCGTCGCGGCATTTCGTTACGTCATTTTGATGAAATGAATGACATTGCCGATCATTGTACCGTATGTCACAAGTGTTTGACGCCTTGCCCGGTGAATATTGACTTTGGTGTAGTGTCTATTCGCATGAGAAATATTCTCAAGAATCGTGGCAAAAAGCACATGAATGTGGGTACCTGGTTATCCATGGCCTTTTTGAATGTGACCGATCCTGTGGTCATAAAAACCATGCGCAAGGCGTTTATCGAATGGGGTTATGTCGGGCAGCGATTGGCAACATCGGTGGCTAAAAAATTACCTGGTTTTATTAATGACAAGCCGCCTGCGGCAACCACGGGACGTGCATCGATCAAAGCACAAGTGGTCAACTTTGTTAAAAAACCCATGCCCGATGGTTTACCGAAACAAACCGCAAGAGCTTTGTTAAACATCGAAGACCAGAAAACCATCCCGATCATTCGAGATTCATCCAAAGTCACCGAAGACTCAGAAGCAGTTTTTTATTTTCCAGGTTGTGGCTCTGAGCGTTTGTTTAGCCAGGTAGGGCTGGCAACGTTGGCCATGTTATACGAAGTGGGTGCTCAGACGGTATTGCCCCCTGGTTATTTGTGCTGTGGTTATCCGCAAACCGCTAGCGGCAATGAAACAAAAGGCCGACAGATTACCACCGATAACCGGGTATTATTCCATCGTGTGGCCAATACGTTAAATTATCTTGATATCAAAACCGTGATTGTTTCTTGTGGGACTTGCATGGATCAATTGTCAGATTATCAATTCGATAAAATTTTCCCAGGCTGTCGGTTACTCGATATTCATGAATATCTGATGGAAAAAGATGTCAGTTTAAGCGATGTCCAAGGAGTGCAATATTTATATCATGACCCTTGCCATAGCCCCATGAAAACCTATCAACCCATCACCGTTGCCAGCAAACTGCTCAACCAACCGGTGACTTTATCTGATCGATGTTGTGGTGAAGCGGGGACCTTTGCCATATCACGGCCTGATATTGCCACCCAAGTGCGATTTCGTAAAGAAGAAGAGCTTAACCAGGGTATCAAACAACTCACCGGCAAACAGCAAGCAGAAAATGGTAACGTCAAATTGTTGACCTCTTGCCCGGCTTGTGTACAAGGTTTGTCGCGCTATCGCAATGAAACCGGCCTGGAAACCGATTACATCGTGGTTGAACTCGCCAAGCACAAACTGGGTGATGATTGGATGCAGAACTTTGTGGAAAAAACTAAACGAGGCGCTATTGAACAGGTGTTGTTGTAATCGAAAGAGGGTTCGTTACAGGTATGTAGGATGGGTAGAGCGAAGCGAAACCCATCTGTTTTAACGAATGGGCGCTGATTTTGATATAAATTTTTCTCGATAAAAATCGATGAAAGCGCGCACTTTTGCTGGCAGGTGTTTGCGATTGGAATACAGCGCGAACAGTTGATTAATGGGTATATTTTTAATCGCAACGGATTGTGCCGGCATGACTTCGACGAGATGGCCTTGATGTAATAATTCATTGATTAACACATCTGGCAATACCGTCAGGCCGAGATGTTGTCGCGCCGCCGATAACATAACGGTCACGGTATTGGTCGTCACTGATCCGATGACTTCCAGCAACTGTACTTGCCTATGCTTGTTGGTGAATACCCATTGATTAAATGTTTCGTACACGATGAATTTGTGGTGTTGTAAATCCGCTGGGATTTGCGGGGTGCCGTTTTGAGCCAAATACTCAGGGGTGGCGCATAACACCATGCGTACCTGAGCCAGTGGTATAGCAATATAAGAACTGTCAACTAATATCCCAACCCGGATCACTAGATCAAGCCGATCTTCTACAACATCCTGAAATTGGTCGTTGCATTCGATATTCAATGTGATGTCAGGGTATTGCCTTAAAAACTCCCCCATGTAAGGTGTGATGATAATATCGGCCCAAGTGAAAGGGGCGGCGACTTTTAAAAGACCAGACGGGGTTTCCTTGAAACCAGCAATGGATTGTTCTGCTTCAATCACGTCACGTTGAATGCTTTTGGCTTTTTCATAATAGACCTGTCCAGCTTCGGTGAGGCTAAGTTTACGCGTAGTGCGTTGCAACAGTCTGACCCCTAAATAGGTTTCCAGCTGGTTGATCTGGCGGGAGATGGAAGGTTGAGATAGCCCAAGCTGGCGGGCACTTTCTGAAAAACTTCCACTGTCTGTCACCGAGATAAATACCTGCATACAACCAAACAAATGACTCTTTTCCATTGCCTTTTTATTGCTCAGAATTGATTTATTCATATTACGAATAAATCCTATACTAAATAGAGAGATTATCAAAGCTGTGAGAATAAATAATAATGTTGGTCATCGAGCCATCCCGCTTAAAATTTAACAGGAGCAAACAGTGAACTCATTTGATGTAAAAGATAAAATTGCTTTAGTGACAGGTTCCAACCGTGGTATTGGTGAGGGTTTTGTGAAAGTGTTATTACAACAAGGCGCCAAAAAAATATATGCAGCTGCTCGAAATTTAGACAATCTGAAATCTATCGTGGCCTATGACCCGCAGGTGATTCAACCGTTGTTGCTAGATGTGACTAATGCCGATCATATCATGAAACTGAAGGCGCAAGTGGGGGCATTAGACATTCTCATCAACAATGCTGGCATTGCCAATGCCTGCACTTCGTCATCGGATCAGGCGCTTGAAATCGCACGTCTTGAAATGGAAACCAATTTTTTTGCTCCGCTACAAATTACCCAAACCCTTTTGCCTTTGCTTAAAAACTCAGAGCAAGCGGCCATTGTGAATATATCCTCTATTGCCGGGATTAGTAATTTTCCCGCCTTAGGACCTTATTCCGCCACCAAGGCTGCCTTGCACTCTTTAACTCAAGGTTTACGCACTGATTTGGCGAGTTTTAATATTCAAGTGGTGGGTGTTTATCCCGGTCCCATTGATACCCGCATGGCAGAAGGTATGGATATGGATAAACCCAAACCAGAACAAGTCGCCATCAAAACCTTTGAAGCATTAAAACAAGGTGAGATTGATGTGTTGCCTGATGATTTTTCCGTGCAAATGTATGGAGCATTTCTTGAGCATCCACATCAATTGGAAAGTGCGTTTGCAGAAATGAAATAAAGGCGAGATAACTTGAATAAATAGCACTCAGTGGTCTGTCTTTATCCGTTCTGATTGACGATCCCATCGCAATGTTATGTTATGAAAAATATATTTTTCATATAAGCAAGTTACAGCATGAGTGAGAGCAATTCTCATTGATGCTGCAACTTGCCGCCATATAAAAAATACTATTTTTGAATTTAGCATTATTGTCATCCAAAGAATATGATTAAATAATGTCCTGTTTGATTTAAAATAATAATCATGTCAATGAAAAATTATTGTTATACAAAATAAAAAATCTATCCTATATTTACCTAGTCATGCCTTGAACTAAGACGTAGTTTATTACCTGAAGAACTATCATAATAATTTGGCGCACTAGCGTAGGCCGGAATATTCCTGTGCTTTTTCGATAAGTGACTCTATGTGTTGCTTCCTCCTGTTTTTCCTCAGACATCATACTTCAGGCCTGTCCTTGGGGCCGCTTTTTCATTGGGTATGTGCTATTAGCAGTGCAGCACATTTGAACCATTTTGATTTGCTAATCTCTATTGAGAATTATTTATCGATGTTGATAACAAGGAATAGACGGTAATGCTAGATAAGATTGTATGGCCCATGGTGTTGTTGGCTTTTATATCGCCTGTTGTTTATGCGAAAGGTGCGCTTAACATGAAAGAGGCCGATATCAATGCGTTTATTGGGACGGTAGCAGAAATTACGGGTAAAAATTTTATTGTTGACCCTCGAGTAAAGGGTAAAATTACAATTATATCTTCTGATAAAAATTTATCATCATCACAAGTTTATCAAGTGTTTCTTGCCGTATTACAGGTGCATGGTTTTGCTGTGCTGCCTGCAGGAAGTGTGATGAAAATTGTGCCTGATGCTGATGCAAAAAACAGTAATACCTTATCAAAAGGGAAAGGCGATGAAATCGTGACGCAAGTGATCAGCGTTGAGCATATAGACGCCGCCCAGTTAATCCCTATTTTGCGGCCATTGGTACCACCCCAAGGTCATTTAGCAGCACATACTCAAACGAATACATTAATTATTTCCGATCGTGCAGGTAATATTGATCGACTTCTGGAAATCATTAAAACACTTGATGAACCCAATAGCAGTGAAATTGTAGTGCTCCAGCATACATCTGCCAGTGAAGTGGTTCGAGTATTGACAGCATTAGCCCAGCAAAGTAAAAGAAATGATGCTCAAAGTGAGGCGCCAACCTTAATTGCTGATGAGCGTACCAATAGTCTGTTAATTGCGGGTGATAGATCTACACGTTTATCATTAAAAGGTATTATTGCTCATCTCGATACAGCTTCAGAAACTAGCGGAAATACTCATGTAGTTTATTTAAAGTATGCCAAAGCCAGTGATTTGGTTAGCGTGCTAACGGGGGTGGGTAAAACCACCGCTAAAGAGCAAAAAAGCGTGGCGGTATCATCCGCTGTCGATTTTAATATTCAGGCGGATGAGAGTGCTAATGCGTTAGTTATTACGGCAGAACCTGAAATGCTCCGCTCTTTAGAGGTCGTGATCGGTAAACTTGATATAAGGCGGGCACAAGTATTGGTGGAAGCGGTGATTGCTGAAGTGGCCGCAAGTCGAACCACCGAACTGGGAGTGCAATGGGTCGCGGGCGGTGATGATCCGGGTTCCAAGCCTGTGGGGGTTTCCAGTTTTGGTTCTAATAACATCGTTAACTTGATTGGAAGTATCGCTAATAATAGCGCAACGTTGCCGCCTATTGGTCAAGGGCTTAGCCTGGGTATTGGTCGCTTGAGTGACAGTGGTTATAGTTTTGCGGCAATCATTAATGCCTTGACGGGGGAGGGGGCCGCGAATCTATTATCCACCCCAAATATTATGGCTATGGATAATGAAGAAGCGGAAATCTTCGTTGGTAAAGAAGTGTCTATGCCCACTGGCAGCTTTACTTCGACGGGGGGTTCCTCTGGCGTCACAAATCCATTTACTACCTTTCAGCCTAAGCAAGTTGGTATCAGCTTGAAAGTAAAACCTCAGATCAACGAAGGGGATGCAATAAAATTAGACATCGAACAAACCATTGACTCGATTACCGCCGGTGCCGCCGGAGAGGCGAATTTGGTCACCAGCCAACGCAAGATAAAAACGAGCGTGCTAGTCAGTGATCGGGATGCGGTGATCTTAGGAGGGCTTATTACTGACGATCAAAACGAGACAGTACAAAAAATACCATTATTAGGCGACTTGCCGTTTATTGGTCGCTTATTCCGCTATAATCGAATCAACAAAGATAAAACCAATTTGATGGTTTTTTTACGGCCGATTATTCTTCGCGATGCAGCGACGACTACCGCAGTAACGAACAGTAAATACGAATTTTTACGTAACCAGCAACTCGATGTACGAGTGGACCAAAATGGTGTGGCATTGAATGAAGATGCGCCCTTATTGCCGTCCATGGACGATTATATGAGTAGGCTCTTAGAATTGATTCCTGATAACAAAAAATCGCTAAAAGCGCCTGATGGCGTTTCTTCTGGTTTATTCAATCCGCAACAACAAAATAGTGATCCTGCTAAAATTAAAGGCTTGCAGTTTAACGAGGATCTTTTTTGATGTTTGTTGTGTCATATTAGGCCTTGTGCGAAAAGTCCAAAAAGCCTAAGCTATGACACAACAAACATCAAATGTAGTATAGTCTAAGCTGAGGGATATAAAAGAGACTGCATTGAATTTGAGCCCTTTTATTCGTATACCATCTTTAGTGTCTCTTTCTTTGAATGTCCATCCATTGTTTAAAAAGAAATTCCAAACGATCGATATTTTCACAGCTCGGATGCGACATGTAGCGTTTAACCAATAAACTTTCCACCTTGAATACGCTGCGCTTCCATGTGTTCCAGTTCTCTGGCGCCTGATACAACCACTTTTGGATCGGGGGTAAAGTCCAGGGTGTTGTCCAGTTTGTCATAAGCCACTGAGTTCAGGATCAGTTTGATAGCATTTAAACGTGCTTGATGTTTGTCGTTGGAGCGGATGATGGTCCAGGGAGCGTCGATGGTGTGGGTGCGTTTTAGCATTTCATATTTAACATCGGTGAAGTCATCCCAACGGTCTTGCGCTTGTAAATCGACCTCACTTAATTTCCATTGGCGCAGCGGGTCTGTTTTGCGTCGTTCGAAACGACGCGCTTGTTCTTCTTTGGTGACGCTAAAATAGAGTTTTAATAACATAACACCTTGCCGTACCAAGTCTCGTTCAAAGCCAACCACGCCACGCATAAAATGCTGGTATTCCTCTTGGGAGCAAAAACCAAACACTTTTTCTACCATGGCGCGGTTATACCAGCTACGGTCAAACAGCACGATTTCACCGGCATGAGGAAAATGAGAGATATATCGTTGGTAATACCATTGAGTGCGTTGTTGCTCAGTGGGTTTTCCTAAAGCAACAATACGATAGTGTTTTTCATTCATATAACGGGTTACACGCCGAATGGTTCCACCTTTGCCGGCGGCATCCCGGCCTTCGAAAATGATAATCATTTTTTTTTGATGGTCTTCCAAATGACGTTGCAGACGAATGAGCTCTGCCTGGAAGGGTTTGAGTTCTTCATCTTGCTGATACTTGATCGCTACTTTTTTGTTTTTTTCTTTTAGGCGTTTATTTTCTTCAAGCAATTGCTGGTTTTGTGTGGGTAAACTCTCTTGCTCAGTTTGTTGCTTTTCAAGTGGATTCATCGGTCATCGCCTCCCCTGGTTGATTGTTTAGGAATGTGCCTTGTATTTTGCTAATAAATCGAATAACACCCCTTCTCTTAGTGCACCACGCGATACTTCCATTTGTTCGATTTTTAGACTGCGAAAAATCTCTCTTAGCAAGATAATGCCACCGGGAAAAACTTTCATGCGTTTTTTCGATAAATCACCAAACTTTAATTCGCTGAGATGGGTGACGGTGCTGATGGAGGTAAATAAACGGTCTAGCGAGTCGCGGCTAATGTAACCGTCACGGCTCCAGGCGCAATCACCGACAATTTTTCCGACCGCTTTAATGGTTCCCGAAGCGCCAAAGACTCTTGGCGGGATATGGGTAAATTGTGAAATGACGCTATCGAGTTGTTTAGCAATAAAGGTTTGCCCAGCGAGGATGTCTTCAGCAATCACGCCTTCATCAGGAAAAATGCCATGGGTGGCGGAAATGCAGCCAATATTGACGCTCGCTGCTGAACTGGGTGTTAGGTGAGTGCCGGAAATAATTTCGGTGCTACGGCCACCAATGTCAACCACCAGGATGTTTTCGTCATCGGCGATCACATTGCTATGAAATACACCGTTATAAATCAACTTGGCTTCTTCATCGCCAGAGATAATTTCGATGGGGCAGTTCAAGATTTGTTCTGCGGCAGCGGTGAATTCAGCGCCATTTTTGGCATTGCGCAATGTCGCCGTGCCAACCACTCGAATACCTTCTGGCTGATGTTCAGTGAGCAGGGTGTTAAAATGTTGCAGCGCAGTTAGACCTCGTTGCATTGCTTCACTGGACAACATGTCCGCTTTATCCAGCCCGGTTCCTAACTGAACCATGTCTCGACATTTCGCCATGACATCGAGTTTACCAAGGCGAAACCGACCGATAATCATGTGAAAACTGTTTGAACCCAAATCCACCGCAGCAAACGGTGGCGATGCTTCCATTGTTACCATATAGACTCTGTCTGTTAGTGGTGATTGATAACGAATTCATTTCTCATGTTTTCATACATACCGTAAAAAAACAAGTGGTTATATCTTAAATACAGTTGGCTTTAGTGAACCGGTGTTGAGTATCGCTTGTGATTGGTCATGAAATTTTTTGTATTGGCTGGGTGGTCTCCTAGCTATGAGTCTTGTCGATGGCAAAGTGAACGGAAATTGCTGATGATATGCACAAAAATTGCCGAAAATAGCAGCAAAAAAAAGCTAACTTTTTTCGGTTGAAATATGAGCGATAAAAAAAACTTGCAACTCTCTGAAATTTTTATACTTTGGAAAAGTCAAGAGGGTTCGAACGATGCCCTGACTAAGAAGGGATTGAGACGGGGTAGGGAAGGGATATATTTCGGAAAAGCAGCTTTCAGTTTGAATTAAATGAGAGACCCAGGCAGACAATTTTCAGGTGCTTTCAACACCTGAAAATCATTTATCATTATTTTTAATCATCCCACCTGACATAAACTAAGGCAGTGCGGCAATGGCTTGCCCCCCAGACATCAACACCCGCTAATTTGTCTATCCAGCGGTTTTCGATTTCGGTGGTGCATTCATTAATGACCTTGTCTAGGAACACTTTAAACAGCAGGTATTTATTATCCCAGCCCACCCGTTCGGCAGCGGTCGCCATGACGGCCAGCAAATCGGTGTTTTGATGGATGCGCTTTGCCGTTTGATAGACATCAAATGCATAGTCCTTGGCGATCAATACATCGTCCCGTGTACCGGTATGAGACAAATGCCCTCCGACAAAAACATCAAATTCATAAGCGAGTATGTTATCGAATAATTTTAGGTATTCGTGAAAGTTACTGGTTAAATCAAATCCCATAAAGGGTACGTAACCAGGTGCTAGAGAGTCGATGACCATTAACAATTTTTGGTGTGGCATATAAACAAATAAATCGCCTTCATTGGAGTGATAGTTGGCATGCTGCTCTAATTTGATTTTGGCGTGTCCCATTTTTATGGTGTAATGATCGTCAAATGTTTTGGTGGGGATTAATCGTCTTGGATCTTGTTTCTCTTTTAAAAAATGGGCTGCTGAGTCACTGGCTAAAATCTTTAACTTGTGAATATCTTTTAAATATTTTGAGCCACCGATATGGTCAACGTGAGTATGGGTATAAACCAGTAATTTGATCGGTTCCTCGGTGGTTTCTCGCACGGCTTTAACGATGTTTGGTCCCAGTGTTTCCGGGGCATCCAGTAATATAACGCCTTTTCCGGTGGTGACAAAAATAGATTGCCATATGCCGTCTGTTAACAAATACACCGAAGGTTTTAGTTCACTGACAAGGTATCCCTTAGCTGGGTCCACCGGTAATTTTTTTGCCAGTACATCGGGTAAGACAGGCACGTAATCTTCCAGTGTTTTTGCGTTAACTGGCATCGCTAACAGCCACCAACCCAGCCAAATAAAAATAACCACATGTTTCATTGTTGCATTTTCCTCGAAGTGATGAATAGTTGAGCTACTATAGCGATGTTTATCGATGGTGATTAGCTGGCTTTTCTGGTAAATTGTTTTCCATATTTGGAATGATACTGAGAAACCCGTGGATCTAAATTCTGTCAATATTTTTGCTATGGTGGTGCAATCGGGCAGTTTTTCAGGGGCATCAAAAAAAAGTGGTATTCCGGTGGCGACCATTAGCCGTCGGGTGACGGAGCTGGAAAATGTGTTAGGGGTGCGTTTACTGGAGCGATCTACTCGTCATTTGCGACCCACCGAAGCCGGTAATGTGTTTTTCGAGCAGGCACAACATGGGCTGGATCAACTGCAGCAGGCGCGATTGGCCTTGCAAGAGCGCGAACGTGATTTGGTAGGGACGCTCAGATTATCATTACCCCCGAACTTTGAGCCCTGGTGGCAAATAATACGAAAATTTCAACAGCAATATATCAATGTCAAAGTCGATATTCTTATCACTGAAAGGAAAATTGGCTTAATCGAAGAAGGCATTGATGTGGTATTGCGAGTGGGGGAGGCACTGCATCAATCCGCCATCGTACGTGATCTTGGTGTTTTTCGGCACCGATTGGTTGCCAGCCCGCAATTTATTCAGACGCACGGTGAGCCAAAAACACCTGAGGCTTTGTTGTCCCTGCCTTGTGCCGCCTGGAATAACCACAAACCTCCGCTAACATGGTGCTTGGGTAGCGAAACCCTTGTGATTGAGCCGGTGTTACAGGTGAATGATTTTGCACAATTAAAATATCATGTGATGCAAGGGGTATGTATTAGTGAGTTTCCTCCTTTTTTGGTGGATAAGGAAATCCAGAATGGTGACTTGGTGCCACTATTAAGTGACTATCCATTGCCTAAGCAAAGCTTGAGTTTGTTATTTCCTTCGCGTCAGAATGTGTCGCGCATTGTGCGTACCTATATTGATTTCTGTCTGATTGAAGCGAGAGATATGTTAGATGGATAAACAAAAGTTAAAGAGCGGGCCACGAATTATTATCTTTGGCAATTCAGGTGCTGGCAAATCCACGTTAGCCAAGCAGTTGCAAGAACAATTCGAGCTTGAACATTTAGACCTGGATAACTTGGCCTGGTTGGATAGCAGCCCTCCGCAAAGAAAACCATTGATGGATAGCCAAATCGCGATAACCCAGTTTATGGAAAAGCATCAGGCTTGGGTGATTGAGGGTTGTTATGCTGATTTACTTCATATGGTGTTAACTGATGCTAATGAGATGATTTTTTTGAATCCTGGTGTGCAAACCTGTATCGAAAATTGTAAAAACCGCCCTTGGGAACCACATAAATATAAATCAAAACAAGACCAAGACCAGAACTTAGCAATGTTGATCGAGTGGGTTAAACAATATCCTGTCAGGGATGATGAATTTTCTCTGAACGCTCATCGGCGATTGTTCGATGATTTTCCCGGTAAAAAAATTGAATATGCAGCGAATACTTACGGATTACGCCATTGAATGGAACTCGCGGTTGTTAGAAATGCATGAGTGAGGAGTGTAAATTAACTTAGTGAGCCAATTTACACTCCTCAGGATTTTTTTTCGTATTTTTTGAGAGGCAGGAATTAGACAGCGCAGTTTGGCACAGTCTGCACTTTATTTGTTAGGGCGCAGTCGAATTTCGATTCGGCGATTTTGAGCGCGCCCTTCCTCAGTATCATTAGTCGATATTGGTTTGGTCGCACCATAGGATAGGGCAGTTAATTTGTTGGAATCAACGTCATTGTTTTCTAATAGGCGTACTACGCTTGCAGCGCGTGCTCCGGCGAGTTCCCAATTGGTTGGGTATTTACTGGCTAATCCTCCACTGATAGGTACATTGTCGGTAAAGCCGGCAACAACGATATTATGCGGTATATCTTTTAGTGTTTCACTGACTTTAGTGATGACATCAATCCCCATTTTGTTGAGTCTGGCAGAACCTGCGGGAAATAAAATGTCTTGTGATAGCTCGACATTGATGCCATTTTTCATTTCCTGAATCTTGATTTTTTTACCAGCCAGTTCGCTGGTTAGATTCTTAACCAAGCCATCATAAAGATGACTATTTTCTTCGATTTCTTGTTTAGTTGCTTCTAACTGGGTATTCGTTAACGATAATTTTTGCTCCGTTGTTGCCAACTTACTATTGGCCTGCATTAGCTGTTCATCAATGTCATTTAACTTTTGAGTCTTCAGGGCAGATTCTTCATTTAATGCGGCCAATTCTTGTTTTTTTTGAGTCAATGTTTGATTGATGCGGGCGAGATCTTCATTGAGTTGCGTTTTTTCTATGGTAAGTTGCTCGATTTGAGAATTAAGCGTCTTGTTCTTTTCCGCTAAAGTATCACGTTCTTCTGCGGTTGATTGGTGATCGAGTGCTAATTGATCGAATTTGGATTGAGACACACAACCTGTGATTATCATGAGGACACTGATCGTTGCCCATATATAGAGGTTTTGAAAATAATGTTGTTGTCTCGGCATGTAAATCTCCTTCAATATGTTTAACTTTAATGCTGCATTTTTGTCGGCATTGGATAGCCTAAGGTTTGAATATCGCGAAGAAAATCGATTTCATAAGGGTTTTTCTGAAGGAGATAATACTTGCTGTATTGGCAACTGAAGAAAAATTCTTGTGGAATCAAGGATCGAGCGAGATCAAATGATAGGCTGGCCAATGTCAGTTGTTGCTTCGATTATGTGATTTCGCTTGATTATTGATCGCAGACTGTTTGTTCATCACTCTTAATATCATCGGTATTGCACTGTTTTAGAAAAAACAATGTGAAATCAAATCCTTTCGCATTTTCCAGATACCTTGATTATGAAACATGGCTTTAATAGTTGTCATGAAAATAATAAGAGTTTACTCGTGGAAATACAAGAGACTCAAAAAAAAATATCGTTCAAAATATAATCGTTTGTGAGTAGGTTTACCCTCGTTTATAATAATGCATTACGGGAAATTCTGGGGTCAAGTATCACATTGACTTATTATTGATATCCTGTTATATTTCTAACTATGCCTAGACCTTTACGAATAGAATATGAGAATGCTTATTACCACGTAATGAATCGTGGTCGAGCCCGTCAAAAAATTTTTCATGGCGAGCGATATTATGCAGCTTTTCTAGCCACTCTGGCTGAAGCTCACCAACGCTTTGGCATTCAAGTCTTGTCATATTGCCTAATGAATAACCATTATCATCTGTTGCTAAAAACACCCGAGGCTAATTTGGGTCGTGCGATGAGGCATATTAATGGGGTATATACGCAGCGCCATAATCGCTTGAAAAAAACCGATGGATCTCTTTTTCGAGGGCGTTATAAGGCCGTTTGTGTTGAAGAAGATAGCTATCAACTGCAGCTATCGCGGTATATTCACCGAAATCCCATTGACGCTGGAATTGTGGACCAATTAGAAGATTATGAGTGGAGTAGTTATAATGACTACATCAGCCAACAGCATTCACCAAAGTGGTTATATCGAAAGGAGATTTACGATCAACTTGGCGTGAAAACACGGCAGCGCCAAAAGTATCGGGCATTTGTTGAGCTTGGCGTTGATGATGAGATCAAACAGTTTTATGGCAAAGGCAATTTGTCGCCCTATTTAGGGAGTGATGAATTTAAAGCATGGATATATAGCCAGCGTCTCACCGATGACGCAAGTATCTCCCGTGAAATATCTCATATTTTTCGACCGAGCATTGATGAAATCGTAGAAAAAGTCGCTAGCCAATTCAAAACAGATCCCGCTGTGATTTTAGTAAATGAACGAGGTCGAGTGACAAATAATATACCGAGGTGGGTGTCTATGTATTTGTCGCAGAGTTGTGGGGACCATAAATTAAAAGATATTGCCAGTGCTTTTGGGTTGAAGCGGACGGGCAGCATTCCAACAACGATTCAAAAGTTACGAGTTCTGATGGAAGAGGATGCACGGTTGTCGAGGAAAGTTGAAAAGATGAAGAATCAATATGATATTTGACCCCTTATTATTGCGTATCCATTCCCAAGTCAATGGGATGCACAAGTGACCGATTCAACTATTAATACCACTTTTAAATTTGATAATAGCTATGCTGAGCAATTAGAAGGGTTTTATGCTTCATTTACTGGAGATAAAGTTCCAGCGCCAGAATTGCTCAAGTTGAACCAGCCACTTGCAGAAGAATTGGGACTTGAGCTTAATCATCTGCAAGCAGAAGATCTCGCGAAAATTTTCTCGGGTAGTGTCATACTTAAAGGCGCGGCACCCTTAGCACAAGTCTATGCAGGTCATCAGTTTGGCGGCTTTAGCCCGCAGTTAGGGGACGGACGAGCCATGTTGCTCGGTGAAGTGATCAATCGTAACGGCGATCGATGTGACATTCATCTTAAGGGTTCCGGTCGAACGCCGTTTTCGCGTGGTGGCGATGGCAAAGCCGTGCTTGGACCTGTGTTGCGCGAATACATAATGGGTGAGGCAATGTATGCACTTAATGTACCGACAACACGTGGATTAGCGGTGGTAATCACCGGTGAAAAAGTCATGCGCGATGAATTGCTTCCTGGCGCTGTACTGGCGCGTGTTGCCGAAAGTCATCTGCGAGTAGGTACATTTCAGTTTTTTGCTGCGCGCAATGAGATGGATAAGGTTAAACAACTAGCGGACTATACCATACAACGTCATTACCCAGAATTGAAGCAAAGTGACAATCCTTATATTGGTTTATTGTGTGCTGTACGTGACCGACAGGCGGCACTTTTAGCTCGCTGGATGTTGTTGGGTTTTGTTCATGGTGTGATGAATACCGATAACATGACCATCTCTGGCGAAACGATTGACTACGGGCCTTGCGCGTTTATGGATTCGTATGACCCATCGACAGTATTCAGTTCTATTGATAGACACGGCCGTTACGCGTACGGCAATCAACCGACTATTGCCCAGTGGAATTTGGCACGACTGGCTGAAACCTTGCTGCCTTTGATCGACCTGAATAGCGAGGAGGCAGTGAAACTAGCCACGCATGAGATTAGCGGATTTTCTGGTCAATACCAACAATTCTGGTTAGAGGGTATGCGCTTTAAACTTGGGTTGTCGACAACGGAAACAGATGACCTTACACTTGCCAAAGATCTTTATAAGGCAATGGAAGGGCAAGATGTCGATTTTACCCTGTTATTTCGCGGACTCGCGGATTCAATGCAAGGTGATATGAATATTGTTCAGGATCTGTTTGATGATCTAGAAAATTTTAACCAATGGCATATCCGTTGGACCGAACGATTAGCGCGTGACCCCATGACAACGGAGGCACGCATTGCATCTATGAATGCGGTTAACCCAATATATATACCACGCAATCACCAGGTTGAAGCGGCTTTGCGCGCTGCTGAAGAAGAGTCAAATTATGCCCCCTTTGAAAAATTGATGACGGTTCTTGCCAAGCCTTTTGAAAAACGAAAAGGTCTAGATGAGTATGAAACTCCTGCCCCTGGCGACTTTCCTCCTTATAGAACTTTTTGTGGCACTTAATGGTAATATCTCAAGATACATCTTGAGATTCACACCTTTAGGATTAAATCAATATTTGAACAAAAGAGGCATAAGGGGAAAATATTTACCCTAAGGTTTTAAAAAAACACCCCATAATACTGCTGGTCATAAAATATTTTCTGGCAGATCCTTCCGCTCTCGGTTCATCACATGGTAATACGCGTCTTCGAACTCTACTCTTAATGGGTAGGTATATTCTTAATGGATGGGATTGTGTCTGAATTAGGCTTAATATCTACTGACGGATCTGTATCAAATTGTTGCCCAGAATCTTTTTGCATAGATGTTTTCCCTACCATTACATCAACCGTTTTTATCAAACGTTTAAATACAGACTCTTGTCGATATTTAATCCCGTGTTTTTCACACAAAGCTTTAACTTTAGGTTGCAGTTTCTGATATTGACTTAATGGCAAGGCAGGCCATAAATGATGTTCTATTTGATAATTTAACCAGCCATGCAAAAAGTCGTTGATGTTCGAACCCGTGCGATAATTAACAGAGCCTACAATTTGTCGATAGTAAAACTCGCTTTTATTTCTCGTTGGATTATCAAAACGCGGAATATCATCACCTGTGTGGTTAGGTGTAATGACAAGAAACGAATGAAGATTCGCAAAAATTTCAGCCATTAGAGATGTGAGAAATACACTGACCACCGCCGAGAAACCCAATGGTATAAATAGTGCGGGAATCAAAATAAATCGAAAAGCAAAATACGGAAGAAAACACTTTACCCAATATGTTTGACCTTCGCTATGAAACGGACTCCAACATCGGGGACTTTTCGACGTAATAGGTTTATAGTTTTTATCTTTCTGATTTTTTGCATCTAATGTTCTTAATTCTCTAAGCGTACTCTGAGAATAATATATTGGCTTCCAAATGCAGGCGAAAAATGCAACGAGTGCATAGCGTAGCCACATAGGCAATATGGACTCTCGTAGCCAACGCATGTTTTTTTCTAACTGACTAGGGTCTATTTCCTCACCTAATCGGTAATGATGGAGTCGGTTGTGCTCCTGGTCCCAGCCAGCCACGAGAAACCAGTCTGGCCAGTCGATCATTCTTCGCCAACTTTGCGCAAAACCTTTACTGGTATAACGTTTAGGTACGCCGTCAATTTTGTCATAACCGCCGTGAAGAATAGGGTGAGCCATATTTGACCAACGATTGTGGTTGCCAACACTGATCAACAAAGCAGAAATTGGGTTAGGAATGATCCAGGCTGTGCCATATCCCAGTATGCTGCACGCTCGCCCCCATCGCTCCATCTTTTTTAAATGCTTAAAGTCATTAATACTTAAATCTTCGCTGGATTCTTTTTGTAATACTGAAAGCCCCTTGGATAATTGTTCTTTTTGTTGATTGGATATTGTGGGTCGAGAAGATGGTGGCTGTGTCATACTATAATAGACCTGATTGTGAGTAATCAGTATACTAAAAAAATAAGGCCCATTATTCAAGCTTTTGGTGACTATAAATAAATTTGTTGATATATACTCGTAGCGTCTAATATTTAGGCTTTATTGCTGGCCTATTTTCGCCCTGGCGGCGTCGCCTAATGCGCCTACTTTTGGTGCCAGGACAAAAATAAGCATCGCATTCAACACCTAAATGCCAGACGCTACGAGTATATGAATAGGGATATGGAGCAGGTTTTACTCCAGGTAACTTTAACGGTTTTCTCGATTGCAACATATTAGCTAATGGCTTTCTTCGCTTGCGCGGTGGCGATTGGCGGCAAAAAAAATAGTGGCTTTCTCCTGGTCGCTTTTGCGCATCCCTGCGCTCGCGGCATTAGTAATCTATTCGCAGTAAAAAAATAGGGCTTTTGTTTCTGCTGCGGCACACGCCGTATGACAGAATCTGCGGTGGATCTCAGGGATAATGTCATTCCTAGCCAGTACGGCAGTTAACGCTAGAAATGGCGCGTAGTAGAGTAACGCAGGAGCAGTTGACGAGGCTCATCTCTTTTTCCATGCCGCTTGCATTCTATTAAAAATAAAGGGGTCAGCAAAAGGGTCAAGTTCCAGATTGATTTATTTTCGCGATCTGCTTTATATTGGCTTGTTAAAACTCAATAACAATCAGTTAATATGATATTTGACCCCTTACTCAGGTGATCATCAAGCAGATCAAAAATATCGGCCATCAAAGCCGAGGGTGGCGCTCGACTTCCATTCAGGTAAAATACGACAATCTACGTCGCTTTTCGAGCCCACTTGACGCCATGGCAATGAAAAGGACTGACTTTGAGCGTTGGATGACCATCCTAACGCTTCAGACAAAACGACTTTAAAAAAGATATTTTCTATATTAAAGCAACGCCGAACACCGCCGCCGGGCTTGTCCAACAGACGGTTCAGATTGTGGTTCGCTTTGCTCACACAATCTAACCTTATTCGTTAGGCAAAGGTTATAAGTTACACCGGATCAAGACAAATGTTCCAAAGCATCGAAATTCATCCCCGGTTTATGGAAGTGAAACAATACCGAGTTGCTGAAACATCGTGAACTGATCTAAAATCTCCCATTCCTCAATTATCTTATCGTCTTCAAAACGACTGAGTATCATACCGTTAACCTTTACTTGCTTACCGGTTGCTGCAATCCCCATCAGGTCACCATCATGCAAGCCCGTAAGAGTAAAACAAGTTACTGTTTTATCACCATCAATGATCAAGTCATCGATTTGCATGTTTAGGTTAGGAAAAGCAACCCGATAAGCAGTGAAAAGTCCTTTGAGACTTTCAATACCCTGCAGTTCTTGATCTGGGCTTCGATAAGTATAGTCAGGATGAATAACTTCGTCCAAAACTGAGAAGTTTCCTTTGTTGATAGCTTCCTCGATAAAGCGACGTATTATAGGTTTATGAGTTTCAGACATAAGATATCCTCTGGTTACACCAATACAGTTAAGTTGGCAGTGTTTATGGTTTTACATATGTCAATTTTGCTACTGACACTGATATATTGGTTTTAGTTGACAAGATTACAATATACTCTTTATTCGAAAGTATGGTCACCGGGTAACAAGGCGGTGTCACCACCGCCCCGTTCCCTCAGAACCGTACGTGCGACTCTCTCCGCCTACGGCTCAAGCCTCACAAACGCTCCGTTTGAAACGCACCATTTACAATGCGGCCATTCGATTATACCTGAAACGTAATACAACAATCTCAATGTATAAGCCAAACCCACCTAATCCATAAGCTAGCTGAGTGACCAAGGAAAGGATCAAGTAGACAAACCTTGATCCATTGTCTGCCTTCTGGAAAACGTCCTCCAGGCGAACGTTTCCATATAACAAAAAAGCACAGACGTTTGACCTTGCGTCATGGGTCTGTTTGTAGTGACTTGACGGGATATTACCTCGCGAGTTGCCTCGTTAGACCCTGGGCCGCTTATCGTGCCGAAACACGATCCATTATAAACATGCCCCAAGTTAAAGATCTTCAAAGTCCTCTCATCATGTGACGCCGACGAAGGAATTGTATCTTACGTAGGAAGTTAGCCTCCTTTCAGAGTGGATCAGGTCAATAGGGTGCTACCTTTATATCAGGTGCTCACACTGCATAAGTTAAGGGCACCAAAGAGGCTTGCTTTCTCTCAAGACTGATTCCGGCGATCTGCATTGTTAGGTGATACGTTAAGATTCAGTATTATTTGAAATCATGTCAGAGTGCGGGATATGCCTAAAACATATATTATTATTTCAAGGTAGCATCGGGTCAATATTTCTTTAAAGCGAATACGCAACATCAAATTCCGCCAAAACGAAGTAAGGCGGAGTTTGAGTGGTAAATCGCATATATTTTCTAGTTTTTTATTTCAAACTGGAAATGATTATAATTTTTTCAACTTAACATATATTTCCATTTCAACATAACCATCATTCCTTGCATCATTTAGATAATGTTCTAGCATTGGAAACGCATCAGGTTCAAATCCACTATTTGGCAGCCAATCAGAATATATACTTAATTGAGCCTTAATTGTTTCTTCTGGGCTACCTTTAAAATAGAGTACAGCATACTTACCTTTCGGTATTTCAGATACGGCAAAGGGCGAATTAACCTGAATACTATCATTAATCACCACGGAGGCTTTATACCGGCATTTATCTAATGGCGTAATCGTTGGGTTGTCGGCACAAAAGGCAAAGCGTTGCTGATCGCCAGTTTTAATGCCATTAGAAACTGCCCAGCCATTGAGCTTATCCCATGCTTCAAAAATTGCTTCTGACTCGTAGCCTCGTGCTGAAGACAAAGTACATACACGTTGACTTTCAATTTCTCTTATTGCTACTTTCATGTTTGTATCCTCTAAACAGGTTTTGTCACTCACTTTATTTGTGATGCGATTAGGATACAAATCCGTTGGATTAAAATATTTTCCATACTTGCTAAATATTTTTCCAATCTTGCTATCTTTAGCTTTTTCTGGGTTCCTTATTTCTGATGGACTGAAACCGTAATAGTTTTTTATTGCTTTTGAAAAATTAGCACTTGAAGAGAATCCATTTTCCAATACCACATTAGTAATAGATATACTTGGTTTGAAAATGAGCATATTGATTGCTCGCTCAAGTCGTTTCCTAACTATGTAATCATTGACAGTCTCACCTACAATGGCCTTAAATATACGATGGAAGTGATACTCTGAAAAGTGACTTACGTTTGATGTTTCACAAAGCGATAATTTGTTATCAAGATTATTCTCAATATATTGGATTACTCGGTCTATGCGGATTTTGTATTCTTTGTTCATAAGGACTAACTTTATAAGTAATGCCAAACTTAAGAGGGAAGCTGACATCAGCGATGAGCGAGCACCCAAGCCGATAAACCCGAAAGCAGCAACAAAGCCCATGCCAGCAAATGCAATGCTGCGGATGTGTTCCGCTCGATCACTAAGTTAGAGTAAATATTTGAAAGAAACCAAAACATCATAATTGGAAATTTAGCTGTTTTTATGATGTTCACCAATAACTTCGATCAAGCCTACAATATTCTTGTTTAACTCATCTAGTTCTTCTGCTGGAATCCACCATTCAGTATGATGAGATGCGCCAACCTGTTCAATTTTGTAATGTTCCATGAATGATTTCTTTACTTTGAATCTAGTAACATATCCAACACCACTATCTTTAATATTCCACCTGGTTGCTATTTCCTTAGCATATTTTTCATTGGTAACTGGGTAGAAAATGGGTTGTTCGGGTAAACGTGGAGGCCAATATTTGTAACCACTATTCTTAATAAGTTGTAATTCACTTGGTCCAGTAGGGCGGTACAATGTTACTGTTTCTATTTTACTTGACATATTTGATTATTTTTTTCGTCTAAGTAGTTTGTTATTTATTGCAGGAGCTAACTGTTCCCAATAAAAATCAGAACGAATTATCTAATTTGAGTAAGATTTCATCCAAAATGGCAGGATAAAAGATGGTAAGCAAAACCGCCTGATTATTCTCTGGATCGTTCGGACAACGACCCCTTACCAATGATTATTGTTAGAGCGCTCTGCTAGGATTATAGTGTGATTCATATGATAGGTCATTTATGATTTGCTTTTCCTGGAGAGTAGTAATTGCTCTGCAAGATCATTTATCACCCATTCCTCAGCGATGAGCCCATCGCGAAACTGACTGGTAACCATATCACGCCAAACAACTTGAAGGCCACTGGCAGGAAAGCCCTTGAATTTTCCTTTGTGCGTACCCCGAAGCGTCCTTTGCCATGCTACCCGTGATTCACCTTCTAAAAGTATATCGACTTCAACTTGAATATCAGGAAAACTTTGCTGAAGTGATCGGAGGATATCCCGGACCGTGCTATGGCCTGCTTTCATAACGCGGCCTGTGAGGTGCACGGTATAATCTGAGGTGAAAAAATCATCAATCACATCCAGGTTTCCATTGGTGATAAGCGCTGTATTCGCCTTTTTAATCTTTGATGCAAGAGATTTTTCCATATAAGAACTCCTGAAATAATCAAGACACCTCTAAAATTTGAACGATATCTGAACACCTGGTGACTCTCTGGTTCACTCTTATGCCGATAAATTTTACAGCCTAATCAAGTGATCGATTTTTCTCATGTGTTGATACGCTTGGAAGTACGACATAATTATGAATGTCATCGTTTTCGTTAGATCACCCAATTAGGCATTATTTTACTGCTAGTTGATACGTTGTAAATTTGCTCCCGAACAGCTCGCTTTCATACATTTTTGTAGAGATTTTTCGTAAAAATTTATACTCGGGGCGAGTATGAAGAAAGTGTATAAGAATTTCTTCATGGCCTAGCGCTTTTGCCCAACCCATAATATCATAAAATACATTTTTGCCTAAGCCCCAGAATTTATCATCAATGACAATTGCTATCTCGTATTTTTCATTTTCAAGTTGTATACCGCACCAACCGATTAATTGATTGTTGACAATAATGGCTCTAACTCGACAACCATGAATGGCATCCACTTTTATCTTGGATTTTATCCATTCGGTTACAGAGTCTGTATTAAACAATTCGTGTTCTATTAAGTGTTCTCTAATCTTTTGTTTGTTTAGCAAAGGTATAAAATCATTTGGATTAACGTTGCTAAATTTTGTGTATTCTATTGTATTCATAATCTCTAAACTATCCAATTAACTATTCCACTTTGCCCTGCCAGCAGCTTCCCTGTTGTCCCTGGAAGGGGTGTGACTCCCTGAACTAAAACTGTTTGTAATCAGGACAAGCAAATGGGGCTGGGGCGTCTCTGTATACCGTTCTACACGTGTGTCGGCTTCGCTGTCAAAACTCAGCGACCTGATCACCGTTGCCAGTGATACACCCTAGGTGCGGGGGCCGGTGACACTGTACTGTACCATGAATGCTGCGGTTGCGTTCCGGGTAATATTGCCAAATTAGACGATGTCGGGAACTAAGTCCCTTATAGAATCACTATACTCATCTTTTAGCGGCAATTCAAAATCAGCTTTCAATCGTTTTCTTAGTGCTGACACTTTTTCACCTGTCTTGGGGTTATATGCTTCTTTCTCATATTTATCCCAATAAACCCCGACACCTCTTTTTTGCCAATTTGGTATGTCGTTAAAATTTACACCTTGTTGGAATAAAAACTCGTTTTTATCAGCAATAGAAATTCCTGACAATTTATTTGAAGCATCATTTGGTGATACCCCTTCTTTTCTTAAGTTCCAGTAGCAATGAGAGTTTAGCGCATTGCGATGAGCATCCTCATTTCGCCAACGAAAATAATCGACAACTAATGATTTATTGGGTAATTGGCATAGGCGACAATCAAATGTACCTATATCGCCTAACAATAGGCTAAACTTTGCACTTGCTTCACCAGCGAATATTGAATTTAGCTTTCTCTCTTTTCGCTGAAAAGTACTCTCACTTGCATCAAGTAAAAGTGATATCTCGTCACTTTGTGTGTAGCCATATGTTATTTTAAAGCCACTGTCCATCAAGTGCTTTACTGTTTCGACCATGATATCCCTAAACCTAATATCATAAGGGGCTTCAAATTTATGAACCTCTTTTGTTAATCGTGTGAAGCAACGGCCATCAATTCTAGCCACGATGTAAATTCCAGGTAATACACAGTGATCATGCGCAAGTTCATATATACGCATCTTCTTGCCAAGATCATCAAACTTCATTTGTCCATTCTTCCACTTTGAAACAATTATTTACTATAGATACGTAATATAGTTGATCAAACCCTTCACTATACTCAGGTAATTCTAGTTTATTATAAGTACCTCTGATACCAATTTCAGGAATATTTTCCTTTCCAGTGCGTTTGCTGTTTCTTTTCAGGCTATCAGCCAAACTGGATTTGAAATAGTATCCGGTGGTTGAGAATTTATGTTTTTTGGCCGTTGTAATATATTTTTCTCTATCTGTCTTTGTTGGATTGGTGTTATCAATAACGAAGGGTTGCTTTCCATGTAAGCAAGCAGTAAAAAGGATTTCTTCTCTATTTCTTGTTTTTAGCATATCCATGCTCAGTCTGAGGTGAGTTTTATGAAAGTTCTCTAAATAAAAAGAAGACTTGCCTGTTGCTTGAATACCAATGAAAATAATTTCTTGCATCTTTCTAAGTGAATTAAACGTCTTCGGGTAACAGGGGCAATGTCACCATCGCCTACGGCTCAAGCCTTATAAACGCCCAATGAAGAGCGCGCCATTTACAATGCGGTAATTTTATTATGTCAGCAATAATCAAGACACCGATTAAAAAATCTTTCTATTGGTATATCATTTTATATTTTTTTAGCAACAACTGAAAATATATGCCAATCGTGTGGCACACCTTGAGTAGTTTTACCTGATAACTTATGTTCAGTAAAGCTCAACATTTCATAGTTTTTAAAAAGTGACTTTACCTTATTCTCATGAAATACCAGACTATTAGGCCAAAAAGATTCTTTTGAGTAACTCGGGCTCGCCATTGTATCGTGTGGCCCTAGAAAAGAGCCACAAAAAATTCCTCCAGCGAAGAGGCAATCGTATATTTTATGCCAAACAAAATCGAACTCACTTTCCGGGCAAAAGAATAAACTTGCGTCTGCTAAAACTAATGATGCTCTTGGATAGTCAAAAGTGCTGAAACTATCCTGCGATAAAATGATTTTACTATTGTTATTAAATCGCTCTTTACATCTAATAATCGATTCATCTTCAATATCATATCCGTATACGGTAAAACCATGTGTGGCTAAATTTTCAATGTTAGAACCCGCCCCACATCCACAATCAACTGCTATTTTTGGTTCCTTAACAAGCTCAATCGCTTGCAATAGGTCAGGACGAATTGCTGTTGATTTTGTATCATCATAATACGTTTTAATTTGATCGGTAGCCATTTTTTTAAAATATAAGCAATCAAGTCAGTTTCTAGTCATTGGTAATCCCATGATCTAGGCTATGCAGTGCTATAAATATCATCCATCAAGCGAACAACCACAAAAATTAGATTGTTAGTGACATGGATTGCAGTCATGCGAGAAACATCAAAACTAGCATATTTTCTTACTTCTTGATCAAAATGCTCCAATAATGCTAGCTGTATCCCTGCCTCAGCGCTTCTTTTTATAAATCGGTTACTTAATTGTTGTTTGAGCTTATTGCTCATAGATGATTCACTGTCCAGAGACTTAAGCTCTGCATCAAGTAATGCAACTTTATTATTGAACCAATCTTTGTTTCTTATTTTAATAGGAGGATCCCCAAAAGCCATTTTATAAACAAGGATGATATCAAAGCACAGGTCAAGAAAGAGATTAGACATATCCTCACTATCGCTGGCTATTCCATCCGATAGTTCACCAAAAATTGCTTGATACATCTCAGGTTGATCTTTTTCAAATTGATCTAAAATTGCTGTTCCTGCTTCTTCGGATAACTTTCTTCCATCTTGAATAAATCCAATGATTTCTTTTTCTGATAAAATTTTCATAAAATTCACCTCAAATTTTTTTTCTAAAAAGCATCGGGTAACAAGGCGGTGTCACCATCGCCCCGTTCCCTCAGAACCGTACATGCGACTTTCACCGCCTACGGTTCAAGCCTCACAAACGCCCAATGAAGAGCGCGCCATTTACAATGCAGTAATTCTATATACTTAACCTTCCTTTGTGATTTTATATTTAATATTGTTCTAACGTTCGCGAATCACCGGGGAACTGAAGCACAGGAGCAACGCGACGACGCGTAAGATATTCTGCGTGCATTTGATTTGTTATGTGGTTTAGGACTTATTAACGAATTTTATCAACAATTCCATATTAAGTGCGATTAATACTGGAAATCGTTTACTAATGTGTTTTAATTTTTTCCGTTTCATTTGATAACGAAACAATCTTTCTAAAAGACGAAATCTTACATGGACTAAAATTCCGATAGCCTTTAATATCTGTTCTTCTGTTGGCATTAATTCTTGGGTGAGGTTTTTAATATTTGAGAACCCTACCTTTTCTGAAATTAATTTATACACATCTTTTGCAGCAATATGACCGACTAGACATGCAATCGAATATGAACAGCGCCATATTGCCCATCTTCGGTCTCGCAAAGGAGAGTTTTTATTTAATGCTACTTTTACTTCATGACAAAATCGAATATCGCTCATAATTATATATTATTGATTATAGGTGTCTTAGTTCTCGCACTTAGATGAAGGTGCTTTATTGACGTGCATGGCCTATGTGGATCTTAACCCAGTACGTGCCGGTATTAGTCAATGCTTGGAAGATTCAGATTTCACTTCCATCCAAGAACGTATTCAGGCTTATCAGAAAAATCGAAAAAATAAACAAACGGCACAAGAGATCACCGATAAATACACCAATCAACCCTGTCAGTTATTACCCTTTGATGCCCATCCGGATAAAGACGATACGACCGTCATGCCATCCAAGACGATAAAAAAGGCGCCATCCCACAACAACTCGCCATTGATGAAAGTCAATGGCTGAACAGTGTCAAACATTTTCAGTCTCGTTTTTATCGAAGATTGGTCAATTGCACACATTGCAACAGGCTTGTCGGGCCATGGGTCAATCTTGGGTCAAGGGATTTTCAGCCGCCAAGGTGTTATATCTAAATCAAACGAGCTAAATTTCTCAGTTTTTTTTGAGTGATGAGTCTGTGTATTAGGCCCTCTCCGATATTATTTTTTTGCATTTCCATGCTACTGTTATTGCAGTTCTCCATCTGTCTCCTGACTTTTTTAACGTTAGTCTCCACTCTTATTTTAATAAATTTTACGCACTAATCAAGTGATCCAGTTTTTCATGTTTTTGTACGCTTGGAGGTACGATGTAATTATGGGTGTTTTAGTTTTCTGACCAGCGTTGGTAAATCTAAATTCAACGCTGCGGTCGGCGTTCCGCTCAATTGCCAAGTTAGACAATGTAATCTTTGCCCAAAGAAATATAGTCAACATACGCAGGGTCTACTTCATCGTAAGTCCAAGGAATCTCGTCAGAGTCGATACCATCAATGTATATCCAATCTTCAATTAATCCAACTTTCTCCAACTCTGGAATTAATTCTTTGTTATTTCTTACAGCCTGGTTTATCCGTTTCTTTCTATTTGGATGCTTTATGGCAATTTTTAGCATGACGCTCGCCAATGTAGCAACTTCTTCTATTGATGAAAGCGCAAGTTCCTGGAGCCGTGTCACATTTTTCTTTGACATGATTTTTTGCGACCAATATCCTCTCAATTCTTCTGTAAACCTTATTTTGTTTTGATATTCTATTGGCTTGCTTGAACATTTTTTACAAATGTGGTTTTTATGACCTTTACCTGTAAATTTTTCATTTGGCCGATACGATTGACAAGCCCAACAATAGTGGCCAATTCGTTTTTTCTTTTTACTCATAATCTGTATAACTCGTTCAGAGTCAAATAAGCGACTATATTTTATAATCGTTTCATTATTTAGTATCTAACAGGAAATTTTGTATTTTTTTAAATGTAATATCATCTGTCTTAAAGCTAACATCAATGATAAATTGATTTTCCAGCACCAGTTTAAGGGAAGTTTTAGTTAGTTCAATTTTTTTAATTTTCTCACGACCATCATATTCTTCACCGTCGCACCATTCCACAAGAGAATCATACGGAGGAAACTCGTAATTTGCCGAAATACTAACACTCTTGATTGGTGGTGGTAATTGGTTTTTTTTAGTGTAATCGATATCAGGGTCTGGATATTCTTGAAAATAGACTTGCACTAAGTCACCACCGAGTGCTTCGGCGTAATGAACTTCTTGTGCATTAAATTGTAAGTGCATGATTAAAATTTTAAATCAAGGGGTAGGTTAGGGGCCTTACGGTCCTCTTCCTCCCTAAGAACCGAACAAGCAAGTTTCCAAGCTAACGGCTCAAGCATGACAAACGCCCATATCTATGGACGCACCGGATACGTACTTTCCTTGCAGGTTTTGTGGGGCATTAAGGCGTTTCTTCATCGCTGTGGTCACGTTCGACTCTATCATTCAATTAGGTCCCATGTTTATCATGTCTACTGAATTCATCAGTAATATCTCCGTATACCGATGGTAACCATTTAGGATGATATCTATTAGTAATAAGTGGTCTCTTTCTCGGGTCGTGAGGTGATATAATGACTCCCGTATTACTAATTCCTACTCTATACACCAAAGTAAATAAATCTTCTATCGTACGATCACCCATAGCTAAACAGCCTATTGATAGTGATTTACCATGAATAAATATATTTGAACCTGGATTTTCTCTTCCCTCAACTTTGGCATGTTTTAAATCTAATTCATTGGGGTAATTAATTTTCATAGAAAGATGGTAACTGCTATTTGGGTTCAAGCCAATTATTCGATAGAAACCTTCAGGGACTTGTTTATCGCCCTCTATCAATTTTGGACCAGATATACCGCTAGTACCTTTAATTCTATATGTTGTAATGTATCTATAATCACCATTGTCTTTGGCCCATATTTCCATACTTTTTTCTTCTTTCATGGCAAGAAATTTTACGGATTTTGGCGGATATGAGATACCTGCCTTGCTAAAAATTTTAACCATCCTGGAGTCAGCACCCGGACCATACTTGCTGATTACACTCTCTATTGTCTCTTTACCAACAATCTGCTGATAAAGGGGAGCCCAAATACTACGACCATACTGGTATAGAGATAACGCTGCACATATTATAAAAATTGATGTGATGGAAAATATTTTCATTGATTAAAAAATATGTCCTTGTTGAGCAGATTATTATATTTTACACATAGCCTGGAATATTAAATATTTCACCATCGCTAGGCGCGGCAGGTGTTGGTTATATGCGTGACTCAACTTTTGAGGTGAACTCATTCAATATTCTATCTCTATTGCGCCTAATATCAGCAATGAGCGGACGCGATTGAAAGCACCGGACTTGATAAACCCGATAACTTGAACAAAATTGATAATCCTAAATTCAACGCTGCGGT
>Ga0316205_10000775_pt1 | contig 49660 bp, 108 predicted proteins | sample 3monthpyrite_MG_FD_204941 | JGI IMG/M metagenome (GOLD analysis project Ga0316205, IMG submission 204941) | Microbial mat bacterial communities from mineral coupon in-situ incubated in ocean water Damariscotta River, Maine, United States -... | ecosystem: Environmental > Aquatic > Marine >...
AGATCGTAAGTGTGGAGTTCAAGGGTATGCCTAGAACAAATGGAGACGCATGGACATCGTTCTATAAGCGTGCGAAGAGAAATGATATAATTACACCAGAAGAGATCAAGAGAATTCTTATGTTTAATGGTCATATGAATGTGGTGTCTGTATTCACTCCAAAGAAGCCAATGTATGTATGATGACTATTTAAAAATTGGAACGGGGATCGTGATAGCAGGGATATTTTTCTTGCTGCTTTACGGCAGTCTTTACTATGAGTATAAACGTAAGAAGAACAAACCTGCTGCGGATAAGTGGGAAGAAGACTTGAGAAGAGAGTTGGCACACACGTGCAAGGGAGAGCGATATCTCTCGGGCTGTAAAGCTTGTGTGGAGGATAATATCAGAATTGCAGAGATGCTTGGTGCTATGGATCCTGCCGATTGGCAATGGAAGACGATTACTGACACTGATGCAATGTATACAGATTGTGTGATAGCACCAGACTTTAACTCATCTGTGTACGTATATAGGCTCAAGCCGAAAGAAAGGGACAAGCATGTCAAGAAAGAACGAAAAGCTTAGAGAAAGATTCGCTACAAAACAATGGGTCTGTATTCATAGACGTAACCACAAGTTTTATCCTAATGACAAGTGGAGCATAGCTCTCAACAGTATGCCGATAGACTTTGAAGCGTTAGATTGTAAATTGATTCACATCAAAGACCTTTCAGTACTTACTCATGTTCTACATGGTGGAGAAGTGTCTGTTCGTCATACAGTAGAAGGCAAAGATGTTGACTCGAAAGAGATTGACTTCATTGAAGACTACGATCCGATGAACAAGTACTTCATTACTGATGGAAGATATCCTACAGCGAAGATGATTGAGTTCTTGAAGGCAAGACAATCTCACTTAGCAGCATCGAGAGATAGATGTTGGGATGACGAAGTAATCAGTTGGGATTTATACAATGAGGTGATTAGCCACTTATCAGAAGAGGTTAACATCACAAGAAACCATATGCATTGCAGATTGGAAAGACCATTATCAGATAAAGTCGGAGAGCTTACTGATATGTTAGAAGTGCAATTGACATCAAGTCAAGGGAGTGGTGATGATAGCTACATGTACGGAGTGTACAATGGAATGGAGTTCGCTCTAAGTATCATCATGGAGAGAGAGCCTAAGTTTATTGGCTTAGAAGAATACCTGGAATCAGGAAAGAGAGATGAAGATGAAGGCAATGTCGAATGAGACAATTGGGGAGTTCTTGGATAATAGAAGACTGACCAAGCAGGAGAGAGTTGACCAAGAGGCGTTTTGTAAACGTATCATTGGTTCATTGGAGAGAGCAGTAAAAGACAAAGGACCACACCTGTCACCAAGTGTTATGGGTGAATACTTTGCAGAGGCGTACAAGGAGAACAGAGACTTGTTTAAAAAGTTCCTGTACTTCTTCTATGAGTTAGATCCAACAAGACGTAGAGTGCATGGAGACAATGTAGTCGAAGCCTTGATTAGATCAGTAAGCAGATATCGAGTCAAACATGGATAAGAAGAACCCAAAGTGTCACGGAATGTACTGCAAGGCAGGCAGAGAAGAGTTAGACAATCTGCTTGACGGTGGCTGTCATATGTCTAGAATGATTGACTTGGACATACATGACAGATTGTATATCGAACACAACGAAATCCGTCCTATCCATAAGGAAAATGAGTTTGCACATCAACCATACACGCTAATGACTTTGGTCGATGGCGAGTGGGTGATCGGTGAGACTAAACGCTCAAAAGAAGAGATCATCGCAACAGGCTTTCAATCGAAAGAGGAGATGATTGATTTCATGGCGGACTTAGGCGCACCAAGAGAGTCAACAACATTGGTTCCAACAGATGGTCTGAAGGATATGCAAAAGGAGATTGCGTGGCTTAAAGCTGAGCTTGTATTGGCTCACAGTAAGCTAGTGACAATGGAGAAAAACTTCATGATGGATTGTCCTGTGGATATTCCAGATTGTGAATGTGAGATATGTAAGGAGAGCAGAAGATGAGCTGTTGTGGGAGTATCTTGTGCTTCTTCGGATTTCATAAGTATGAAGAGATAAGAACATTGTCAATGGCAAAGAAGATAACTCGTAAGAGAAAGATCTACTTCGACCAAGAACAATGCCAGCGGTGCTGTAAAGTGAAACAGCTTAAGACATATCATAACCACAAAGATGTGTATAAACAAGCAAAAGGCGAGAGCGACATTAAGTCTTGCAAAGTAAGGAAGAAGTAATGGTCTTAGCTATAGTAGTTAAAGATATCAGTGAAGAGCAACGTGTTGCTTTTATGGACGGTAAGGAAACGAGTGTCACTGGAGTTGTGACAATGATGGGAGCAAGAGATGAGTGGATCGAGGAGATGTCTGTGAAGGCTGAGAAATACGAGAACCTCATCGCTGAACACCCAGAGCTTTTAGAGGACGAAGATGATGGGTAAATCAATAGCAGATATACACAAAGACATGACAGATCCTTCAGGCTATCTTGGTCTTAAGAAACCGAGGCTGAAGCGTATGAGATGTGACGGATACCAATTCAACAACAGAGAGTGGTGTGAAAAGGTAGTTGATTTCTCATATGCTACGGATCCTCATTACCGAGTGTATTTTAAAAATGGAAATGTGGTTCGTATTCGTGCTGAGTTAGATAAGTGCGATGCCGATGATGAAAGCTTCTGGGACCAGTTAGCTGCAAAGCCGATTGAGTACCAAGACAGAGCGTTGATAAATCTGTTTGGAGTATTTAAGAATTACGGAGGGAAAAAGAATGCCACCAAAGTGTGACAAGTGCGGTAAGCACCATGGAAGTAGAAAAGGATGTCCAAAATGAATGTAGATGTAGTAAAAGTGTATGACATGGCTGTCCCTGCGACAATCGGATTGCCTACGCCAGATGATTTCGAGAGACTTCTAACCAAAAAGGCTGGTCATTTTGATCCAAAGCTAATCGGTTTCAGACGTAGACTCAAAACTAATGCCGATGGGTATAACAATAAAGTCTTGAGAAGATATTTGCTCAACAAGGCAAGAAAGGAGAAAGGTAATGGCTAAGCACATAATCACGTTTGGTTCTAATCAGATACCAGAGTATCCAGGCAACCCAATGAGCATAATGTTGGTTATAGAGGCGGAAAGCGATGCGGAAGCACGTGAACCTCTATTTAAAGACCCATTTCATGGACGATTCTGTACGTCATATCCGTATGATGAATTTGCTGATGACTTCAAAAGAAAGTATAATATGGTTGAAATTACATTAGACGATCTATTAAAAGAAATGGGAAAATAGCATGTTTGAATACATATTTTTGGCATACATCGCAGGTCTTATGACTGCGTTGCTATGTCTAATTAACACAGAGACAGTCTTCGGAAGACAGATGACATTTGCTTGGGCACTAGTATGGGTGCTTGGTTCATGGATATCATTTATAGCTTGGGTATCGAAGCACAGGATTAGACGCAAATAGGTGTATCCTTTTTTTTAGGATACAATTCACTCCCCCTCCCTACACAATCACACATCAAAAATGGTATATACATATAGGCTGGAATACGCCTAAATTTTACAGACAATAATACGTAAATTGTCTATTAAGGAAAATGTATGACGTTTGAAACAAAGTTTAATGTCGGTGATATTGTGTATACGCTATCACAAGAAATTAGAGTGCATAAAATCAGTAGAGTTGCTGCCAATGCTAGTGCTGGAAGAGCACATGTCTCTATTACTTATGATATGGTAGAACATCAAGAGATTGGTACTAATACACACAAGAACTCAGGAGCTTCTGAGAAAGATCTGTTCTCAACAAAAGCTGAAGCCGCAGAAGCATGGTTGGCTAAAAACCAGTTAAACCCTAAGCTGAAAAGAGTTGAGAATGTCGCTTAAGTTAACACAGAAAGCAGCGGATGATATCGCTAAAGGTTTGGCTATCGGTCACTTCACTTGTGACTACAACTCAGCAGAAGAGTTCGACAAGTTCATGAATCATGAGTATGATGAAGATGTATTCTATGAAGAACAAGAAAAAGCTGGTATCCACGAAGACGATATGGTCGAGTGGGAAGGTACAACATTTTGGGAGCCATTTGAATGCTGGCCAGAAGACAGTGTAGCTACAGAGATGTGGTCAATGCACGATGCAATCATGCGACAGCTTAAGCCATATATTCATGAGGGGCCTGAAGATGGACATCAAGAAAAGTAAGGCACTGATGGATGAGATTGCAGCTTTAGATAAGTTTGCTCAGGTGATAAGAGACACTAAGGTAGGGCTGACCAACATCAAAAACACAGGAGTGTATACGGAAGACGATTCGTATGTAACTGCTGTTGGTATCAGTGGGTCAAGTCAATACTCTCAAGAGAACGTGAAGTCAAAACGATTTCAATTGCGTGTACTTGAGATGACTGAAGAGTATATCGATGTTCTTACTGATGAGTTGCAAGATGAATTGGAGAAGAAGTAATGTTTGGTGAACACCCAGAGCCGCATGTGCCAAAACCACAGCCGCAGTTAAAAGAGATTATGAAGTTGTACCCAGAAGATTATGTTAAAACACATATGTGGGAAAGCGTTTGTGATGTAGTAGGAATGCCTTATGACTCAGAGTGTATTGTACTTGAGTTTGTAAGATATGGTGAGAGCGAAGAGACTCTTCAAGAAGTAACACAAAATACAAGAAGGAAAGATTAATGGCAAAAGTAGTAAGAGCATATCGTGGTGAAGACGGACAGATTTATGAGACAGCAGAAGAAGCAGCAGCGGCAGACGTAGTTGTCCTGGTCAATATCTTAGTAGACTCGTTTGAAGAGTTTGATGCAGATGGAGATACAGCACATCAGTCCGTACAGCTTTTTCTTCGCAAGCTGATTGATAAAAACATTACGACAAAGAAGAAGATGGAAGCTATGATCGATTCAATCGAGAAACATGCTCCAGAGAGTGACTAGTCATGATTGGGTTTGGTGATCAGAAGAGTGTACGTGCTGCAATAGATGCACTGTACATGAAGCAGGAAAACACTATGGGTCAATTCTTGGATTACATGGTTCAAAACATTGCCACTGAGTTTAGTGCAAATATAGGCCTTGGCACAATTATGTGTGCGATTCAAGACTGTAGAGAGCAAGACTATGAAATCGAAGATGATGTCTATGAAATATTCGCTGAGGTTGACTTCTGTGATGATGGGCATAATGAGTATCAAGACTACGTGTTCAAAGACGGTACTTATGTGCCAGAGGGATACAGAATAGGGCTTGAACATGACCATGGATTGCCAGGAGATGGCTTGAGACTTGATGCAGGGATATTCGTTGCTGATATGGGTCGAATGGACACAGAGAACGAGGCGGAAGCCGAAGAAGAGTATGAAGAAGAGCAGGAGGAAGGCTGATGGGATTAGATATGTACTTACAGCGTGACATATTCATCGGTGCGAATTACGCACACAGGAATATTGTAGCTCAGATTGACATTAAAGAAGATTTCAAAGATGTCAACATAGATACAGCTAAACTTAGTACAATTACAGAGATGACTGGTCAATGGCGTAAAGCTCACCATATACACCAGTGGTTTGTGACTAATGTACAAGATGGCATTGACAATTGCGAGAGATTCTTTGTGACTAAAGAGAAGCTTATCGAATTAAGAGAAGTCTGTAAGAAGGCTCTTGTTAATAGATCGGCTGCTTATAAGTTACTCCCTATTCGAGAGAATGAGGAAGCTGGACAAGCTGGTTACGATGAGTGGTACTTCGGTGATACTGAAGAAACCGTAAGAATAATCGATGAAGCTCTAGAGAGAGACGTCGGACAATTTTTCTATCAAGCGAGTTGGTAATGGCAGACGGAGATTACGCAATCAATGACAAAGTTATAAAAGAGATGATGGTCAACGACATAGTTGAGCAAGAAGGTTTAACCGAAGAAGAGGCTAGAGAGATAGTCGAAGAAAGCGGTTATAAAGTAATACAAGGTATGTGGGAAGCATACTCAAAAGAACTCGGGAGAATATCAAATGGCTAAAGTCTTATATCGTAAAAATGAAAAGTGGAGTGCAATCCAAGTGACACTACAAAAGATCAGTGAGTTGCCTAAAGCACTTGAAGCGAAATTCGCTAAGGTAGAAGGTACAGTTGATGTTGTAGATGTTGATTCTGAATTCACTCCACAGGGTATTGTCTGTACAGTTTACTATGCGGTAATCTGACATGGGTGACATGAGAGAAGATTACGATGCTTATCGTGCTCATTCTCGAGGCAAGAAAGAAAAGCGATACGAACAAGCGTTAATAGCTCTTGCCGTAGAGAATATTCACTATGTGAAAAAGAATGACGGAGTGCACCTCATCATCAATAGAGAAAACCATACAATTGACTACTGGCCTACAACAGGTAAGTGGAAAGTTCGCAATGGTAGATCTGGGTATGGCGTAGAGAAGCTTATCGATTTCATTCACAAAGTCGATGATGGAGAGTTCTAATGAAGACACTATACATCGTATACATAACAGGGTATGACCAAGTGCGACATGACCAGTTTGAAACAGACAATGAGCTTCATGCTAACGAAGCATATGAGCTTATTGAAACGCACTACGACAACAGACAAGATATTGACGTATCCTTAGAGGCACGTCCAATACAGTTTAAAAACATAGCCGAAGTAAGGGTCCTAGACTCTTCTTGGTAAGAAAGGGATCTCTCCCTTTTTTTAGATTACATTCCCCCTGAACAATTCCCTTATTTAATGGTAAATATTTATAGTGAGAAGATTACATGTTATTTCTCATGCAAGACAGCTGTTTAGAGGGTTGCTCCTCTTATACCTGGCACTATGAAGTATTTCAAGTGTCGTGAAATAATTAAGGAAAACATTAATGAAAAAAGTAGTATTAAATGGCGTAGTATTCAACTCCGCTGAGAAAGCGGTAGGTGGTAAAGACGAAATCACAGTCTTTGATTTGGTGAAAGAGTATCTTCTTGAGGCACAATTGACTTACGGTAAAGCCGTATCAACGATTGACGTTCTTGCATCAGTAGGGATTACATATGACCCAGCAGATACAGAGTGTGACCCATACTTCTACGCTGAGTTTATCAAGCTTGCTAAAACTGTTGCAACTGAAATGATTAAGCAACTTAAAGGTTTTGGCTTTGCTGCTGATAAAAACAAGCATGTGGATTTCCACAATCAAGTGCTACATGTGCAAGGCTGTACAGTCTACACACGTTGGCCATGGGACGTATTCTACAAAGCTCGTAAAGCGGTAGAACATGCTCAATCAAGTATGAATGGAGACCACACAGCTTATGCTGACTTGGCTGAAATCAAAAAGAACCATCACGAAATCTATATTCCTGGTATGGCACAGATTGTTGCCAAGAAAGAGCTTGGTATCGAGCTTGAGAAAATGGTAGCTGATAGCTTGCTCCCACACTATGAGAGCATGGACAGAGCTGTTCGTGAGAACAAAGAGTTGTTAACTCAGAAGTTCACAAAACTTCAACCAAGTAACTACGGTTACTACGAAGCTTAGGCTTCACAATAAAATAAGGAGAGTACTATATGGCTCACAAAACTTACACAGACATGGTATTAAGCGAAGAGGACATGGCGGCACTAGCTGTCTTAGGATTAGACAAAGAGGAAACATTCCTTTCTGTAAGATTCAAGTATAAGCGTGACGAAGATATGGACATTCGTGGTATCGTTAAAGCTAAGACTGACGGAACGCCTATTGAAGCCATTGCACTTGCCAATGGGATTTCTATCGCACTTGTAAAAGATATCTTGGCAAAGAAGAAAGACCCAGTACACAATATGTATCCTAACAAGGTATACAACTTCTCTGAGGCAAACGAGTTAAATTCGGGCCCTTATACGAAAGTAGACAGAGTGGTAGACAAGAAAGGGAATCTTATATTCGAGAAGGTCGGAAACTCTTGGTGTGCATTCGGCAAAGACATTATTGGTAAGATGAATATCAAACTTACTGGTGGTGTTAGAGCTGAAGCAACTGGAGCGTTTGTCTCTTCATCTCAAATGAAAGCTATGCTCGGCCTTGGTCATCAGGTTAAATCTGAAACGCTATTCCCTCCGATCAAACTGATCGATCACGGCAAGGGAAACAAAGTCCATAGATCTTCTGATGTAAACAACTACATCAAATACCACGAAAAGTATAAGCTATTCAGCGAAGCCAATGGCTTCAGTGAGCTTAACGAGAGTAAGAAGGTTATGATCCGTAACTATGTTACTGACAATATTAAATTTGGCGATCCTAACTTGTATGTTACAAAGGACGAACTTGCGGATGTTGAAGAGAAGATTGGAATTATAAACGCCTCTGTTCTTTTAACTGAGGTCCCTGAGTATAAAGACCTTGGATATGACGAAAGAAAACTTGCAGCTAAGACACTGAGCGATCAAGTCTTTGGTCTTGGTCATATGAAAAATCGTATTATGAATGAGAATGTAGAGCTTCTACAGCGTTTTATTCGTGATATGTAGGTGGTGGAGCATAAGCTCTGCGTCACCTTTTTTTAGGTTGAACTTTTGCGATTTTCTATGGTAGATAATTATGCATAGGATAAACACTATGACATTTATGAAAGAGTCACGCATAATTAGTGACTCCCAAAAGGAAAATATTATGAAAAAGATTGAAACGCAGAGAGCGATTGATTCAGCTCTTATCAATGTTAAGATTGAAGAACGCAATGAGTTGGAGCTTATTATTGAAAGCTCTATGCAAGAACTAACGCCTAACAGAAACACTAAGGCGGACGCACAAATGTTGGAACAGATTGTATACATGAAGCTTCAACTTAAAAACTTGGCAATGGAAATTGCTAATTATCTTAAATATCTAACTGCACATAGAGTTGGTTATCAGGCGGTAGCGTAATGTTATATAATGACTTAGAGCCAGAAGGCTGGGAATACTTAGGAAGCAACGAAAAGGTTGACTTCTATGTGGTGAATAGACTTAGTGGAAATGATTCACTGACAATAAAGTTCGGTAACGGTCGATCAGATTATGCTTCGGCACCAATCTATCAGCCTGAGATCTTAGAGTCTGTTCAAAAGAAAAAATTAGGTGACGACTTGTTTGACTGCTTAGTTGCATATGACAAAAAGTTCGATACACTCCTTAGTTATGCATTGCCAGAAAATGCGACAGTTACTGATCTGTTGGTTGGTATCGCTAAGAGAGAGTTAGATAAAAGGGCTTAGTGCCTTTTTTTAGGTTATAATAATGGAAATCATTTTGTGGGAGATAAATATGGCTGACGATAAAATCACAACTATGCCGAGAAAGTCTATGAAGGATGTTCGTAATGTTCTGTACACTAAGAGCGATAAGAAAGCACGTAATGCTGACACTGTTGTTGGTGGAGGAGTAGGAGGGCTTGCTGGTGTTGGAGCTGCTTCAGCAGCTAAGGGAGGATCAAAAGCTAAGGCTGCTGCTGGTCTCGCTGGAGCTATTATTGGAGCTGTTGGTTCTAGAGCAAAGACTACTAAAAGAACTGATGAGAAGTATGGTCTGTACCATGGTGTACAAAGAGGCAAGGATGGCAGCAAGAAAAGAGTAGGAATTCTTTCAACTAAGCATGCTGGTCTCAGTGGTGCAAGAACCAGAGCTGTATCAGATGGGATAGAGAAGCAAATCAAAGCTGGAAAGAAATAATAATGGCTTTGATCAAGATCACTGAAGACAAGATGCAAAACGATGAGGTCATAACACTAAAAGACATATGTGATGTGCTTGGTAGAAAGAAGCATGCCGAAGACCTTAGAATAATCGAAAGACTGGCTGAAGACCCCTTGTTCGGGACGGTGCGAAAAATCAGCGTCGTGTATAATGACCGTGGCCAGAAGATTCAGACACTAGCTCTTAACAAGACTCAGGCTCTTGCTGTTGCAGCTCGTTTAGATAATGCGAGTCTTATGAAAGTCGTTAAGCGATTAGAAGAGATGGAAGCGATCAATGGCATGGCACCAAGTAATGCGTTGCCTACAACATTGTCCGAGGCCTTATTGCTTACAGAGTCTTTGAAAGAAGAGAACGACAAACTTCTTATTGAGCTTAAGACTAAAGATGAGACAATCGAGAAGCTTGAGCAGATCCAAAAGAATAACGAGACTATGGTAAAAGCGATCATGATGTCAGACAGTCTGTTTAGTGCTACCCAACTAAGCATGGAGTTTGGAATCTCAGCATTGCTGTTTAATACAATCATGGTTGAAGCTGGTGTGATTAGAAAGGTGGGTGGAATCTACACACTTACCTCAGCGTACAGCGGAGGGAAAGAACCATATGCGATAATCAAACAAGTGAATCGCAAAGGTGCGCCAAGAGATGCAAGTGTTAAAGCATTCGTATGGACATCCGCAGGTGTTGAATGGTGTAAAGAGAATTGGCCTAATGCGATATCTCGAATGAGCGATAAGACTCGTAGAAAGTATGAACTGACTATGAAAAGAAACTCGGCATCGCATCGTATTCCTATGAAACGCAAAAAGAAAGAGGAGGCTTAAGATGAGCATGCTTCTTGTGAAAGTAGAAGGCTTTCCAGAACTTATGCAACTTACTGAGTACCTCGGTGACTACGGCAAGCACGCATTTGATCTAATGAAGAAAGCAGCGGCAGACGTTAACGGTCCACTCATATGGGCTATGATGGATGGAGAGCATCCTCAATACTTTACAACACATGCTGATATGATATTTGACGAACCTCTCGCAACAGTATCAGTAGAAGAATTCCTAGCATACGGGAAGAAACACTTTTATATGCACAACCGCAATCTCTCTCCAGAATACCAAGGGCTCTAAGCCCTACCAGAACATTAACATCTCCTTAGTGGTATATATAATTGGTAACGATAATAAATGCATAATTATTTGAGCCAAATATAACTTCTCAAGGAGAGACGATGAGCAAAGGTACAAATATACCTGGAATTTTAGATGGTGAAGACCTACGTGAAAACGGTAAGGAATTTAGATACTTTGGAAGAGTAGAAGAGACAATAATTATATCTCCTGCTGGTAAAGAAAATATTCTTAAACTAGATGGTGTACCAGGTATGCAGATTTGGATGTCATTGCAAACATCTATGCGTAAATACACTAAGAATGGCAAGTGGGTTGAAGGCGGGAGAGACAAACCATATTCAACACCTTCCCTTATTAAGAAAGCCAGAGCTAGGGCAAAAAAAGAGGGAATCGAACTTCCTGTTTGGAACATATCTGTTACAGGCCCTAATGGTAAAAAGTTTCAGACCACATGTATTCCAGTTGAAAGATTTGGATTCGTCATGAAATCTGTGGATGAAAAAGACCTCAAGCCAGGTGTGGATATTAACAAGATTGAGAGAGAGTTCCATGATCTCATGAAAACATATAAGTCTGGAAACTATAAGCCAAACGACTCTTACATGACTGGTACAACAATCGAGACAGGCACTATGATGCAGACGTTGAAAGATGGTCGAATTGTATGTGAGCTGGTTGATGATATACCAGGCACAAGAGCTTACAAACGCAAGATTGCTAAGGCAAATAAAGAATTGCACTCTAACAATAGTATACTAAGCCTTGCTGCTGAAGCGATAGAGACGACTAATAATCATGTTGCTCCTGAGCAGAGCACAATGGATATTGCAGATGATGGAGTCACTGTCAAGCAACTTTTCGTTCCAACTTCACTACAAGTGAACGCCAAGAACATGCTTGACGAATTATGTGATAGCGAAGAGAGTAGAGCGTGGGCATATGGTGCAAAACTAGACCATGCCAAATACGTAGAGCTAGAGTCAAAGTATAAAGCTGTAATGGCATTGCTATCAGACATAGTGAACAACGCTGAATAGACGCTGGATTTACTCCAGCTCTACCCCATTTTTTTAGCTTGAACTAACCCGAACTTTCATGGTATTTACTTATAGGCGAGTTTACTCGTACTTTTTATAACCCACGCATAATTAGATGGGGACAAGGATATACAATGTTGAGAGCTAGAATTGAATCTCAATTAAAGGAAGTGGTTAAGAAAATAGATGGTTTCATAGAAGATAGAATCTTTGATGATGGATATGAAATTTTAACAGATGACCCTCACAACATGAGAGCGCATATTGATGTTGAAGTGTTTGTTAGAAACATAGTAGATCTTCTCTCTGGATATGAAAGTATCCTGAAGGATATTGTGATTACCTCTGAGACAAGAAGCACTAAAAGTGAAGATTACATAGCGGTAATTGTAAACTTTTCAAAACTAGGGAGAAGCGGACTGCTAGAGGGAAAGAAAAGCGTAAGAGGCAATTTGACCAGAGGGGAGAATGTAGTATTTACTTATTATCACTTGCTTAGAGATATGAGAAAGATCAGCAGTGTTCTCGATGATGCAGTACGTGGCTTCAGAAAAAAAGGGTTCTTGGGAGTCCATCAGTACGAAAGACGAATGGAACATAAAGCAAAAATAAGAAAGGAACATGAGGAGTATAAGAAAGCAATAAAGTCAATTCATGCTAACTCATTTAATGCGGTAAAGAAACCTAAGCCTGTAACGATAGTAGAAGAGTCTGTCGAAGAAGGATATATGAAGTGTTATGAGTGCAAGGGGGTGAAAAGTGAAGAGAAGTTTATTCATCCAGGCACTGGCAAAAAACGTAAGAAATGTAATCAGTGCCAAGAAGACAAGTTTAATGAAAAAAATCCCCACTTGAAGGGTTGTGCCTTCATGTCTGCAAAAGAGATGAGAGCATTTAATAATGAGCGTGATGTCAAACATGGTCTAAAGTTTAAATGTGTTGAATGCGAGAAGTATTGGTACATAGAAGAAGGTATGTCTGGAAAAAAAGATACTTGCAAAGCCTGTGCTGGTAAGTTTATGAGCTTTATTTCAGAAAAGAAAATAAGAAGAATGGATACCGACACTTTGTTGGCAACCTATGGAAACATAGAATAAGGAGATAAGATGAAAAAGTCTGACATTAAAGACCTGGATAATGAAGGTCTGTATTGGATAAGATTTAATGGAGTTAGTGAGTTTGTTGTCTCTAGATTCTGTCGTTATGACGATGGAAGCGGAGAGCATTTTGATATCGTAGGAAGCGATGACTGTTTCGTAATTGAAGACATCGCAGAGATTGACACAAAAAAGATAGAGAGAGGTGTGAAATGAAAAATTATGAGGTTGCCTACGGGCTAGGGGAAAAAGTATATGGATCTGGACAATATAAGCCAGGATACGGAGAGGTCACTAGGATAATTATAGATGACTCTGGAGTTCGCTACGAAGTTAAGAATGTCTATTTCGATGCTTCACGTGACAATCAGCTGTTCTCCACAATTGAGGAATACATTAAGTATCTATTCAAAGGAAAGAGAGACAGGCAAAAGGTTGGACATAAGTACTTTTACGCCAAAGGTAAGGTTCAGTTCTCTGAGGTTATGGATATTTATTTAAACATGCCATCCGATGATTTCAAGACACTAACAATGAGAGGATTCAAAAATTCATACCCTGGTATTCCAGAGCATGAAGCATTTGATTCCATAGATGGTTTAAAAGCCAGACTATATGAAGTACTAAAAGGAAAGTAATATGGAGAAGTTAAAAGAGTTATTAAAAATGATGGGCGTACAGCTCGTTCTACGTACAGAAGACGATGAGGCAAGTGATGGGTCGAAGATCGTAAGATTTGCTGCTGTGAAGGATGCTAAGTCGGTCACAGTTGAATTGTACGAAGATGGAGAAGTGGATGTGTTCTTTACAATGACACAAGAGAAGATTGAGCAGGATGATCACAATATCCTATTCATTCTACAGGAGCTGAGTTATTGGCAAGATGAAAAGCCTTTCGATAGAACACTTATCACCAAGGCACTAACTGGAGATATCGAAGCATTGAAGAAGATTATCCAGAAAGCAAAAGATGTTGAAGCTGGCGATCAAGCTGATATGAATGCGGGAGCAGACCTATGAAAAAGAAATACAAAATATCGTTCTCGGTAACACAGAGATACGAATTTGTTGCAGAGACAGAGATGGAGATGGAAGCCTTGTTTGAGCATTACTTAGATGAGAACCGTCACACGAAAGCGGAGCTTGCTTTGAAGATACCGAAAGGTACTGCATTGAAAGTAGGAGATCCAGAAGTCAACGAAGAGAGTTTGGTCGTTGAAGACAAAGAAGATAGCGAGGCCTATCTATATTTTTAACAAGGAGTGTAAGATGAGTGTAAATGAAGATCAGTTTGATTTTGAAATTATAAGTAAATCGATAAATGTTGGAGCTATTCATAATGAGCTTTGTATGCTAGATGCTGAGATAGATGAGAATGGAAGATCTTTCACAGCTCAAGATGCAATACATGTTCATGAAAAGTTCTTGGAAGAGAAAAGAAAATGGATGAAATACCATAAGAAGGCACAAGAAACAGGCAAAGTAAACCTAAGAGAGATGAACAAGGTCAATGATATGAGAACGCTATACGCCTCTGCGTATGTAGGTTATATCTCAGCTACTCATTCTTTAGTTTGCCGCCTTCTTGCGATTCATGCCTATGATAAAGAAGATGCATACGGAGGTGATGAGAGCCTTACCAAGATATTGAGACATGAAAGGGTGATTAAGTTGCTTGATTCGACAGACATGGAGTTATTGAAAATGTTTAATGCTCACAGAAACTCAGTTGTTCATTCCGCTGGAGTGATGATATGTCCGCCAGTCTTACCTGGTGCTAAAAGACAGATTAAGATTATGCTGAACATGGTTGATGATTTAATCAAGATGATTGTCCATTACTGTTTTAGAAAAATTGAGATGTATATTGGGCTAGGTGAGACGATGATCTATGCACTAAAAAGCGATATGAGGTCAGACTCTGCGATTAGACAAGCATATTACAGAAGAATGACGGAATTAGAAGCGCCTATCATGGGTGGTAAAAAAGGAGACAAGTAATGTTAAAGATAGAATTTTACGAGAAGTTTAAAAGAGAGATTGAGGCCTGGGCTTCTGGTCAAGAAGTCTACGTGTACTATAAAGACTCAGGGCGTTGGATTTCTATGAATCCAGATGTGTTCTCTTTCGATTATGATCACATTGTAATCAAGGACGGATTCTTTACGGCAAGAAAGAAGCATTCTTTTGGCGCAGTAATGCAGAAGAGGAGCAAGGCGAGTGATGGAGACTGGGAAGACGTGACTTCAGATATGCAGTTGTGGGTAGGCGGTTTTGAGTATAGAGAAAAACCGAAGTTAGTCGACTTAGGGACAATGCTCGTTCATGTAGCTGGAAAGATTTTAGCTGGTAAGAAGGTTACAGATGATGACATCAAAGGTATTATAGAAGTAAAAGATGAGAATCCTGCTCCTTCAAGAAAAGAGATGTATGAGGCGATTCGTCCACAGATCAGAAGAACAGAACTTGGCCACGTCATTTACTTAAAAGATATGGCACAGATAGACCAGATCACTGGAGAGGTGATTCTTCTTCAATCCAATACATCTTATCCTGTTGCAGTCAAGAATCTAACCCATAGCAATTTCAGTCTTAGAGATTCAACCAAGTACGCTGGCATCATAGAGCCTGAGTGGTACGAGACAGTAATGGCTTGGGAAAAAGGCAAGCGTTGTGCCGCAATCTTTATGACTGACGATCTTAAGAAGAAATACAATCCATCGTATAACTTCGCAGTAGTCAAGCAAGATTCAGGGAAATGGGTTACGCCTTCTTTCGGACCGATGTTTAGTTCTAAGAACGAATATAGAGTGATCAACAAGCGTCATGCAAAACTGTATGAGGATTATCTTGCTGGACGTCCTATCTATGAGTTCGCTGGAGAGATCGGGTACATCAAGACAGACTTCGTAGGCGACTATGATGAAGGCATCTCATACATCAACGAGTTTGAGTATGACAGATATATAAACAGTAGAGGGCTATGTCCTCAGTGTGATCAGAAAGACAAGATTACCGATGAAGGCATTTGTGCATACTGCGTTGACCTAAACAAGCGTGTAGACGCTCAAAATGGTGCAGCGTAATGCTTGACGGGTATATAAAAAAAGAACCAAGTGTTGCAGAGTTAAAAGCGATTAGTGACAAGTACCATGAGCTTTTGTTTGCTGTGGAGAACAAGATCGAAGGCGAGTCTCGACATGAGACAGCTTTGCGAATCATAAAAGAACATGAAAGAGGCGGCAATGAAGCTCAAGAAGCTCAAGGCTAAGTTAAAAGTTAAATGGAAAGAGTTGTGGTGTGTGCATAGATACATTCTAGTGTCTCCTGTAATGGATAGAGAAGATAAGAATGGTGTCGACTGGTGGCCATATAAATGCGCTAAATGCGATAAAGTAAAGTGGAAATCTCACTTACCGAAAGGATAAAACATGGACTCACAGGCTATCGCAGAATTAGTAGCTGGTTCAGTTTATAGTGAAGTAAAGTCGAGTAGTAAGGTGACTGTGATAACAGTTAGTGAGCCGAACTACCCTAAGTTGATGATTAGTACGATAGATAATGTCGCATTGATTTTAAATAAGCGTGGTGATGGTTTAATCTTAGACAGCCTACAGAATACAACTTCTACTGGCTTGGTAAAAGAACTAAATCTTAGCCACTTCCGTGAGTACGAAGGTGAAGTAAAAAGCGAGTGGATAGATCTTATCCTTGAGAAAGCAAGTCTGTACAATGATGAGTGGAGCGCACTTGAAATGCACCCGCTTATTAAACTTGCCAACAAGATTAAGATGGAAATTCAAATAGCCAATAAGCCAACCTTGGAAGACTATATAGATCGTATGCTCCAAGATGAACAAAGTCATTACGCACTGTATGCAGGTGGCATAAGTAGTAGACGGTGGGGCGGAGGCATGGCTTCATGCACATTGGAAGCTTGGAATGAAGTCACATACGAGCCTATGAAAGATGAAAAAATAGCCCCTACTCACAGAAGCCAGCAACAGCATAACGCTATAATGGCTCTTAACAGAGGGCGCAACGGCAGAAGTCAACATTCAAGAGGTCGAAGATGAGTAAACAATATTTTGAAAAGATGATGGAAGAGGCCGCCAAGACTGAGAATAGAGATATTCTTGATTTGGCTAAACAGATAAGCGAAGACATGGATGTTCTAATAGCTATGCTAATGAAGAGAGATGGTCGCTTAAAGAGAGCAGAAAAGATGAGAAAGAAAGGAGCCTAAATGCAGCTTATAATCGCATTGTTAATTACTATCATAGTGATCATGTTTTTCATCATTATGAATTTGTCAAAGAGAGTAGCAGTAGAGTGCGTCGAAGAGGAAGAGGACGTAGAACCAGAGGATAGACGAACACATCAAGTCATGGATGAAGATGAGGGAATCCTTATTGTTGATGACTGTGACAAATGTCCTGAGTGTGGTGGTTTAATGGTGTATTCACATAACAACAAAAACCCTCATGCCAAAACAGAGCTTATGTATTGTCTTGCTTGCAAGAAAGATACATGTGCAGTAAGGATATAACATGTTTACAAAAAGAGAGCTGATTAAAAAGCTTGAGATGCTAGTGTTGACAACCATAACACTTGCAATCATTTTCTATATCGGATATCACTTGAGTCAAGAGCCTAATTGGGATCAAGACGCTCAAGGTGGATTCGTGTTCTTTGCAATGTTTGCATTCTTCCCGATCATGATGGTTCTTTACCATGCTTATAAGCTGACATGGAACGGCTATAAGCGATTAATGAGAAGGAAGAAGAAATGATTGAAGTATGTGACAAGCCTTGTAATGAATGTCCATTCGACAAGAAGAACCTAAGATGGCTATCCGACTATGATCCCGAAGATTTCGTTGAGTTCATGGGAGATGACGTTCTGTTCCCTTGCCATTTGGATATGCCAGAACATGGTCTACAAAGAGAAGAGTCAAATGAGGCGGTATACAACGGAGAGATGAAGTTGTGTAGAGGATATGCAGAGATGCTTATCAAATCATGCAAGATGCCAAGAGAGTGGGAGTTCCAAGATGTGCTTGAAAGTATCAAGCAAGACATGTCGGAAACCACAATGAGTATCTTTGAATTTATGAAACATCATAAGGAGGAAGATTGATGGAAGGTCAACTAATTGAAGGGCTAGATAACTTCTGGCTGTACGCAATGATTTTAAATGTGGTGATAGCATGTTTTTCAATATACATGATGTCTTACTACTCGAAAAAGAACTACAAGCTCGAGCGTTCAAACATGGACCTGTTCTCGGAGAATTTTTTCTTGAAAGAACTAAACGAGGTTTACAGAAAAGAGATAAACCAGCTTAAAGGCTCGTAAACGGTGCACATCACAAATATTGTATAATACACTATATAATTTTTGAAAGGAGACATCGTGAGAGAGACTTTAGAGAAGCTTTCATCGTTGGTGAAGGATTTAGAAGACGATGTCTTCGAGATTAAGAAAAATCTAAAATCTGAAGATTTTAAAATAAAATCTAGAATGAAAATTGTCATGACAATCATGGAAGAGTGCATTGTTAAAATGTCGATAATTCTGCATGATGCTACAGAGATGGAAGATAAGCGTGTTGGTAAGATATGTACATCATGTATGCATATGCCTCCATTGAATAGTCCAGTAGAACTGACTGGTGACAAAGCTTATTGGATATGCCCTGTATGTCATAACACAAACAAGGTAATGAAGAAGGGGTAGAATGCCAGCGATTACTGGTGTAGAACTCTTGGGGATTCTGAAAGATGAGGATCTCGCAAAGAGCGTGTACGGAGTTGGACAACGGTCTGTTCACCAAACGTCAAAGAAGAGAATAAAGACCGAGTACGTAGGTCCAAAGGGAGTGCCTCATGTTAGAGACGTTCCCCAGATAGCCTACGATGTAGATGAGCTACTTAAAGTTCTTAGCGAAATGAAATATAGTAGGAACAAATTGAAGCCTGGTAAATGGAGACCGAGATATGTCTTCATAGTTAATAGGCTTAAAAAATTCAAGGCCTCCGAAGAGGAACGCTTGAAAGAAGAAGAGACAGCTTAGTCTCTTTTTTTTACCCCACACTTTCACACAAATCTTTTCCCATAATGGTATATACATAAGAGCGACGGAATTCACTGCAGATTTTCCAGAGACTCAATATTAAGGAAAAGGATCCATATGGGTTACACAACAGATTTTAGAGGAAGCTTTGACGTCACGTTTAATGACGAAAGCAAGAAGCAAGAGGTGATCGATCTCGTAAACGGGTTGGCTTCAACAAGAAGAGTAAAGAGAGATCTTAGTAAGATTCAGACAGAACTTACTAAGTCTCCAAAAGAGTATGGTGTAGAAGGTGAGTTCTTCTATGGCGGTACTGGATTTGCTGGACAAGATAATGACGCAAGTGTCATCAATGGTAATCAACCGCCAAGCACACAGCCTGGTCTATGGCTCCAATGGATACTTACCGATATGGCTAGTGACGGAGAGTATGTCCTAGAGTGGGACGGTGGTGAGAAATTCTATGAGTATGTTGCATGGCTTGACTATTTAGTTGAAAAGATATTTGCACCAAACAATGTGGTTCTTAATGGTGAAGTAGAATGGCGTGGCGAAGAGTGGGACGACACAGGAACCATTATGATTGAAGACAATGTGGTTAGTCAGTCATGAGTTTATATGACCACAACATATCAGTAGACAATCCTCAAGAGATGAAGGCTTGCCTGCGGTATCTTGAAGATAAAGGCGTTAGCCACAAAAGATGGAACGGAAAGATAGTCAATGTCAATCCAAATCCAGATGTGCTTGGCTATTACAATCTCCATTGGCATCACGATGTTCAAAGACCTCTTCAGGATCTCCCACAAGAGCAGCTAGAGTCTAAAATCTCCATGCTTGAGGCAGAGCTTGGGTTGAGACAAATGGAGCTTGACAGGCTTCTAAAGAAGAAGGAAGAGATACGTGCTGAAGATGAAATGTTTTAACCACGTAAGAAAAAAAGATATAATGCTCGCAACAAAGAAGCAAGGAACAGATAATGAATCGACGTACAACTAGTAACAGAAGAAAGAACTGCGGGTGCCTAATGCCTAATATCTACACAGCTCTGCAGTTTATTGCTCTTGCAATATCAGTAGAGATTATAGTGGCTATTGCAAAAGCTGTTGGAATCAGTGGTAATGCAGGTATCGTATTTGGGATACTTGTAGTAATGGTGATCGCAATCATTCTGCTTATGAGAAGAAAAGTCTTGAACAGACAATTCACTCATTGTAAAGGCCATAGGATAAAGCATGAGGCTAGAGGCGGAAAGCTGTGACAGCACAACTGTTATCTGAGATACTAGACATTCCGCTATGGGTTATCTGCGATATTGAAGTAGATGCCTATCAGGTAATGTTTATGGACACGGAGACTGGTGATCGTGAGCTAATGTCTTTGCCAGAGGCAATAGAGCTATGCAAAGTCTGGGCTTTCAAACATGGGTTTGATATTATGAGTAGTCATACTGGAAGATGTACTGCTGAGAACAGAACGGACATGGTAATGGGTATGACAGAGTACGACGGAGTCGTTAGATATTGCGAAGTAATTCGCTTAGAATTGGAGAATAAGAATGAAGAACACAGGGAGCCAGACGTACATTAAAGACGTTGAGGAAGGTGCAGTTATCGTATTGTTTGCAGCACCATGGTCGGGGCCAGCTAGAATGGTCGGTCCTAAATATGAAGATGCGGTTTATGAGCATGCTAAGAATGTGAAACTGTTTTACTTAAATACAGATGACCATAATGCATTTGCTACAAGAAATGGAATCAGAAGCGTGCCTACTGCGATATTCTACTTTAACGGTAAAGAAGAGCAGCGAGTTGTTGGAAATCCAGCTGGAGCAGAAATTGTAGACTTAGTCGTTGAACTTGGGAAAAAGAAGAACCCAAAGAAAGGCAAGGTCGATGTTTCTGTATTAGAAAAAGAGGATAAGCCTGAAGAGAAAAACAACGAGAAGATTCAGGTTTCAGAAGATGGACCAGGTGAAGCTAACGGCCCATCGATATCTGAAGTTATAGAGAAGCAAGCTCTTGAAATGCTTGCTATTGCTAGAAAGATTTCTGCTGAACAGACGATCACTCTTGACAATGCCATCACTTTATTGAGGATATCAAGACGATGATCCATAGTGCTGATAGGAGACTTGCTGAAAACAATATGCTGTATAGGGTAGGCGATAAGGTCTTGATTCAAGATTATGATGAGTCGATAAGTAGCGGTCTTACTGCGAATCAAGCCGACTTGCTCAAACCGATACTTGGTAAAGTCGTAGAGATAAAAGAGCTCCATGAAGCCATCGAATGTTATGATATTGTAGGCCATAGCTTATGTATTTATGACGGAGATGTGAAGCATGTGATGCTAACGTAAGAGGGCTTGACCCTCTTTTTTAGCTTACGATTATGAATGGGGTTGGTGCAGCGTTTTTTTCGTGGAAGAATTTGTCCATGTATGACAGTCTTACTTTAAGGTACGTTTCGTCCTTTTGTCTTGTCGTCTCTTTTTCATGACAACACCTTTGACACTTTTCTATCTGTTTGGTTATTTCTTTGAATGTCATGCTCTCAGCAGTGGTTGATACTTGCCTGCATTCATCTGTTTCGCACATGTTTATCCTTTATTGGGCTTTTCTTCAGTCAGTCTCTCTATGTGTAAAATCCAAACCTTCCGCATTGTCTTGTCTATAAGCTCATTTTCTGGGTTTTGAATAGCACATATTTGGCATTTTGAGAACTGCATGCTTAATATTTCTGGTGACATAAACGACAACTTCTCTCTTATGTATTCACATACACCTTCGTCGCACATAAAGCATCCTTTTTTCTATTTATTATACCATCACCTGAAAATCACCTCGTAGATGGCCTATATCCAACAATTTTTTAAGACCAACTGAAAGTGCTATAATTACGTATTAACAAAAGGACTCAAAATGGGCAATTTTCCAGTAGATAAACTTTCAGCAAACGAAGTATTAATAGGCGGCAAGAAGGCAGTAGTGACTCCACCTTCTGATGGTAACAGCTATGTTATGCAAAACGGAGTATGGATTCAAGCCGATCTAGCAACAGGAGGAGGGGGAGAAGTTGAAACACCACAAGGAACTTCAATAATTCCAAATCTATCTGGTGCATTATCAGCAAATGAAGCATCGACAGTAACGATCACAATTGATAACTTCAATGCCCTTAGTATCTATTCAATCACTGTATCTGGTGGGGGCATCCTCAGAACAAACGGTGCTATTCAATGGACATTGCCTCAAGTAGAGACAATCACATCTCACTCTATGACAGTTAATGTTATTGATCCAGGCGAATCACAAAGTTACGCTTCTCATGCTCTTTCTGTACTGAACGTAGCTACTTCTAACGATGCTATTCTTACGTATGAAAATGCGACAATAGCCGAGTTCACAAACCTTAGAAAGATGTATATAGATAACGATAAGCTTATTGCTAGTGGGAATACTCAGTTATCAGTAGACACTAATCAGATTTCATCTCCACTTGGCATGGCAGAGGTTGGAGACGCAATTGAAGTTGCTGAGTCTCAATATAGAATTGATACCACTCTAGATCAGCTAGGGTTCACTGCAGATGTTATGGGGGATGGTAGTTCTACGGCTACATTGGATTTTGAAACAGGAACAGCAGATACTCTCGCATCAGCAACAGTAAATATCAACGGAGTTCATTCTGTAGAAGGAAATGAGCTAGTAATGATGGATACTGCAACTGGTGTTCAAGTGTCTGGAGTTACAGTTAAGAGTGCATATTTTGAAATGTTCCACAGTAGCACTGACCCATTGGGGCTAAGCTATTTAGTAGATGCTCAGTCTGCAGGAGCAGGGTATTGTTATCTTGATAGCAACAATGTAGTAATGGGTGGAATGAAAGTGTTTATTGATGGGGTAGAGCTGGTTAGTGGTGCATTGCATGGTATTCCATACGATCAATGGGTCACAGTGTATTATGAGTCTCTAACTGTTCCAAATACAGGTATTACTCACTTCATGGGATCTTCTCATGCGTTCCAAGGTAGAATGCGAAACTTCAAGGCATTTGACAGAAACCTCCTACTAGAAGAAAGAGCATGGTTAGCAGCAGGTGGTGGTGTTACAACTATCACAGGAACAACTCCTACGCTACCAGCTTTGATCAATTCTGCGGCTTTGATATCTAAGCAGGCTATCTCAAATGTTATTGACCAAGATGCTATTGATACAGACTTTAGTGGGATTAACGATATAGCTACCAACTTTACTTTCAAGAATATCGCACACAAGAATTCAGCAATTGGCACACTCGTGACTACAGATTACATACTGTCTGGTGATGTGGTGGGTGTTGGATTTGGTGACAGCAACATTGATGTAACAGTTAGCACAATAACAACTGGGGCGACAGTTCCTAGCTCTTTTGATAAAGCTACTTTGCAGGGGAGTAAGACAGGCCTTATAGATGATGCGAGAGGTATCGCTTACAGTGCTGATGGGTCTAAGGTGATCATATCTTCGTATTACAGTCAAGGAACTAGACAATTCTCTTTGTCTACGCCCTTCGATTTATCAACAGCTGTATATGATGACATAATGATGTGGCCTAGTACGTACACACTGAACATAAGCTTTAGTAGGGATGGTCTCCACATGCTTAAAACAGATTATTTTGCTACAGTGCACCACTATAAGTTGAGCACACCTTTCGGAATCTCAACGGCTGTTCTTTCTGAATCAAGTGGTGCTACACCACAAGTTGCAGGGAGAAGATATAATGCTTCTAGTTTTAATGACGATGGTAGTCTTTGGTACGTATCGATTTATGGGCTAGGTATCTATCAGTATACTCTCACAACTCCATACGATGTTACGACTTGGCAGTATAATGATAAAGTTAAATCATTCAATGCAGATCCTATCGGTTTCTGTTGGAATAATAACGGAAGCAGACTGCTTATCACGACAAGCAATGGAACTCCTCAAGTATTTACAGTTACTGTTCCATGGGATATAACTACTACAGTATTTGAAGGTACGATCTCTGGAGGAATCTACGGTGGCGCTGTGACCTTGAGCCCAGATGGAAGATATATCGCTACTGGATATGCTACCAATGGAGTATACTGGTCAGACTTCGGATCTGGAGAATCTCTGAACGCACAAAAGACTTACGAGATAGATATCTCTCTCCAAAACAATACCGACTTGCCTATCTTGGCATACAAGAAAGACTTGGATGTCTTCTTTGATTTTGGGAACGGATATCTAAAAGCTGAGAATAGGCTGGATACAGTATTGACAACTTATGTGACAGGCGATAATCTATCTACTACTCCTGCAACTCCAGACATGACATCAGATATAGCTCCTAGTGGAATTGCCTCTGCCTCAAGTGTATATCAAGGAACATATCCAGCTTGGAAAGCTTTTGACAGAAGCACTCTTAACTCCAGCTCATGGCTTTCGGTTGGTGTGTCTGGATGGCTACAGTATGAGTTTCCAGAAGCTTTGACTATAGATAAGCACATTGTCACTTTCTCTATGTTTTCAGCGGTAACGGAAGCTCCTAAAAGCTGGGACTTCGAGGGATCACATGATGGTGTAACTTGGGACACTCTTCAGTCTGTGATAGATCAGACTGCTTGGACAAGTGGTGAATCTAGAGCATTTGCGTGTGACAACTCTACGAAATATAAATATTATAGAATTTATGTCTATACAAACAATGGGTATACTGGATATTCTGTTATCACGGAGCTGGCTCTTGTTAAAGCAGATATTCCAAAAGAAGTGAATGTTACAGCTAGCTACAGCAATGTGTTGGATGGAACAGGCGGCAGAACATTGCAGACTAAAGTTAAGTCTCATAACTTTGGTGACACCGTTTCAAAAATAGAAGGTACTATTCAAAAGTTAGTATAATTAAATAAAAAAAGGGTTCGATATGGGTAATTTTCCAGTAGACAAGTTGTCGGCAAATGAGGTTCTGATCGGTGGGAAGAAAGCAGTAACTGCCCCGCCATCAGATGGTTCAGAGTATGTAATGAAAAATGGTGTGTGGGTTCAAGGAACAGGCGGTACAGCTGACCCAGATGCAGTGGCACAAGGAACTTCTGTCGTCCCTTCTCTTAGTGGACCCCTGTCTGGCAACGAGACTAGTGAGATAACTGTTACGATTGATAACTACGATGCTTTAAATATCTATGGGATTAGCGTTACTGAAGGTGGGGCCAATAGAACTGGGAACACAATTAAGTGGACGTTGCCTCAAGTAGTGGATATTGCAAACCATAGACTCACGGTTACAGTTGTTGAGCCTGGTCAATCTCAGAGCTACACGTATTATGACTTTACTGTGCTCAATGTAGTAACAGCTAATGATGCTATCTTGACTTATGAAAATGCAACGATGGGTGAGTTTACTGATCTAAGTAGAATGTCGGTTGTTGCTGATGAGCTAATAGCTTCAGGAACGACAGCTGTGCCAATAGAAGCAAACATAATAACTGACCACTATGCTGATACTGAGATAGGGGATGTAATAGAGGTCGATGGGTTGTACTATTTGATAGATGCTTATTTCCCTACCCCAATACCAGGAATAACGGATCAAGTCCCAGGAACAGTAATAACTGCTGATAGTGGGCAGGGAGTCACTATGACTGCAGACACTGTCCCTTATGCTGGATCTTTTTTTAATTCGTTAGCAAAAGGTGGAGGAAGTATGACTGCTCCAGGGAATGACCCATGGACCATGTTTTATGAATTTGATAATGAAATTACTGTCAATAAAGTAAGACTGGTAATCCATTATATAGATGGAGGAAGCATAAGATACAAAGTCAATGCTGAAGATGCATGGACTACAGCGTTCACATTTCCTAGTCTAGTAGGGGCTTTGTATGACGCAAATCCTGCTGATCTAGGCCAGGAAATTACAGCCAAGTTTTGGTCAATTACTGGAAACTACGACAGAGGTTCTAGTAGACCAAACTGGAGTAAAATAGAATTCATAGGTGGAAAAAGCAAGCAGGTGTCTTCAACTGTTCCAGTCATGCCAGCACTTATTGACATTGCAAACCTTGTGACAAAGAAAGCTGTGTCTAATTCCATTGATCAAGACATACAAGATACTGACTTCAGTGGATTAAATGGCATTGAAGCTGATTTTGAGTTCGACAACTTAGTGGGGCTAGATTCAGGCAGCAACCTTTTAGTTTCTCAATCTCAGATTCACAGCACAGATGTAATAAGCGTCAATGGAACAGATATTGCAGCTACGAATGTATACACGGAGCCTGGTGTTATAAACATAGATAAGTCAAGCTACTTCTATACAAATACTTTTATTCTTGACAACCTTGTTGGATTCCAGTTTAGTAGTGATGGGACTAAAATGTACACTCTTCAAGTGGGAGTTACTTTTCTACAGTACGATCTTGCTACACCTTATGATTATGATTCCAAAGGTGCCCCATCTGCTAACTATGGAGCTCAACTGCAAACACAAAGTTCTACTCCTGGTGGATTTAAATTTAGTCCTGATGGAACAAAGCTTTACTATGTTGGGGTCAGACTTGAATCAGAGATATCTCAATTCAATCTATCTACTCCATGGGATATAAGCACAATGTCTTTAGCAGCAACACATGTTGTAACAGCAACACATAGTTACTCTGCTAATGATATCTTTTTTGCTCACGATGGCCTTACATATTTCATTATAGGTACTAATGTGGATAGAATCAGTAAGCATACCGTGACTACTCCATGGGATATCTCATCTACGGTAGATGGCGATGTCGTATCTTTGTCTGCTCACGAATCAGCTCCCTATTCTCTATTTATGAGCAACGATGGAACTAAGTTGTTTACAGGCGGAACAGTTGGCTTGAGTCAGTGGGATATGAGCACTCCGTATGACATAACCACATTGGTGTTTGAGAAAACAATAACACAAGATGCTGGCGGGTCTTTGACTACTATGCAATATGTCCCATCTGAGAGTAAAATATATGCTCACAATAGTGGGTCTTCAACTTCTAGATATGCTGAGTTTACATTTGCTGAACCACTAGACCCATTTACAGATTATAAACTTGATACAACTTCTGTTACTGCAGGAGACACACCTCTTGTAGCCTACAAGAAAGACACTAAAGTGTATTTTGATTTCGGAAATGGCTACACAGAAGCTAGTGGAAGAGTAGATGCTGTCGTGCCTGCTGTGGTTGCTGATGGTGCGCTTAATGCATCAGTCACAGATATCGTTCCTCTTTTATCTAGTAATACTGCAGTTCCTGAAGGTCAAATTATCTTCAGCAATGAGTACAGTGCTTCGTATCAAGCCTTCTACGCTTTTAATAGCGTAAACACAGATGCGTGGTTAGGGCTAAGCTCAAATATTCTAGGAGAGTATATAGGTTTTGCGTTCAATACTAGTAAGGTTGTTAACAAATATTTGATCATTCCTAAATCTTCAGTTGCTCCTGAATCAACTCCAAAATCATGGATATTCCAAGCTTCTAATGATGGTGTTACATGGGTTGACTTGCACACCGTAACTGACAATCCAGAACCTGCCTCTCTTGAGGAGCTTACATTTTCTTTTGACAACGGAGTCCCTTATAGTCAATACAGAGTCTCTATGGTAGCCAACTATGGTTTATCAGGATATGTTGGAATAGCTAGACTTAAGCTTATAGAGGCAGATAGCAATTTTGATACAGTACTTATGACAAGTTCATACACTGATGTTCTTGATGGAACAGGCGGAAGAACTATGACGACTAAAGTCAAAATGGGTAGTGATAACGACAAGATGTCAAGACTTACTGGTACAATCCAGAAGTTAGTATAACCCCATCTGGCCTTCGGGCCGACCCCCTCAACTTAAATTTTAACCCCCTTTAAATGGTATATATCTTTGGTGACGATAATAGCTTGCAAGATTATCTGAACTAATAAATATATTAAGGACATATCATGAGGAATGATGAACCCATTAAAGTATCTCTTGACGATGCTGAGAGAATATGGGAAACCATGAAGGTCGATCTACTTCGTCCAAATGGGTATTATGTATCATGTCAGGCTCCGCTCCTCGGGTTTCACACTGCAGCATATCTGCGTAGAGATGGAGAGATATACAAAGGATGCACCGATCTTGGATTTCATAAAACGGAAGAGGATGCTCTAAGAGCCATTGAGTCTTTCAGGGTTAGATACATGCTGGCAACGGTTAATTATAAGGTCAATGGAGTAGTCCAATGTCGCTACTAAAACCAAGAAGTATGGATATAGCAAAAAGAGCTATTGACAACTTTGAGCCAAAAGAAGGTCCTCATGGCTGGTGGATAACCTGTCAAGAGGTAAGAAGCCTTCAGTACGATGAGGCTACGTATCTTAGACCAGATGGAGAGCTTCATGAGTCATGCACATTAGCAGGATTTCATGAGACAGAAGAGAAAGCTTTTATGGCCATAGAGCTATTCAGAAATAAGTATGCTTGCCGAGTTATAAACTACAAGCAGAATGGAAAAGTAATAGGAAGGTAAAATGAGCGAAACATTATATGTGGCAACGAGCTTTCATCAAGTGCCAGTTGGAATATCAACTGGAGCAATCGAATTCAATACTTCCCTTATAGGGAACAAGAAGAAGCTCGATGAGATGGTACTTGGTCGAATGCTTAGCTTTAGTGATTACGACAAGAACGAAGCGGTAGAGTGGCTTGAAAATGAGTTGTCAATAGTAGATGAAGTATTTCCTGATGGAACAGATGTTACTTGGAATACATTGAAGAAGGCTGCCATTGATGATCATTTAGGAGCGAAAGCGGCAATCTTATCCGTTGACCTTCATGGGTTTGATGGACTAATGACAGTAGAGGAGTGGATTAAATATGGAAGCAGCTAAAGGGTGCAGAGTCGAGATTGTAGACTACAAGGAAAAAGATTTTAACCTGAACGGATACACAGGCTCAATAGTTGACACGAAAGAGGTTGACGGTGAGACTTTGTATGAGGTGTGGATAGAGGACTGTATTGAACCAGACTGGTTGCATGGGTGGAGATTTAAAGTCATTGACATGCAACACTACTGGATCACACCAGTGAATTCTAAGAAGAACCATATTGCTGGACAAGATGGAATGGCTCTTTGTAATTCGTGGGCTATGTCGGACAAAACAAATCCAGTAAGAAAAGGCGACGCCTCTCAAGAGGACGATTGTAAAAAGTGTGTGAAGGCATACAATAAAGAAAAAATTGATGAATGGAAAATAAAGGAGAACACATGAGCGATGATCTACATTTAATACTTACACTACTTACAAAGCACGATGAGATGATGAGGGTAGTTGTTTCCGTAAAGCACGGACTTAACAAGTTCCCCAACTATCCATACTACGAAGACCCAGATATCCTTGAGAAATACAAAGAGATTCTTCCTTTGCATGTTACAAGCTCAATGAAGAAGATCCTCAAGGTAGAAGAGGTTTTTGATGTAGTTGTGGTAAATTAGATATAATAACGTATCATAAAAAAGGATTTAACCATGGCAGCAGCTAAAAAAGTAGACGTAATTTACGATAATGCAGAAAAGATGATGTTACTAACTGAGGGACGTAAAGGTATTGAAGCAGTTACAGGAGCTTCTGAGGCGCAACTGATTGTTGGTTATTTTAACTACTATCACGATGCAGCGAAAATCAACAACTTTGGCTTAATTGAAGGTATGTTAAATAAAGACATTCCTACAGTTGATGCTGTTAAGAAGGCGATTAGCAAGGTGAAAACTAAGCATAAGAGATTCAAAGGATAAACTTGAGCAAAGCAGAAATTACGGACGGGGTAATTAAGCTAGAGGAATGGGAGTCTAAATACTCCCCAGTACAGAACGAAGAAGGCTACGAAATGGCATTCGAGACTTGGAAAGAAGAAGTCGACAGAATGCTATCCCACATTGATCAAATCAAACCAGAAAATTCTAAACCTTATCAACATGTCTGGACAAGAGTAGACGGTGATGACGGCAAGTTGATCTTGCTTAATGGCTGGCATGCTGTAAACAGACTTGATTACTTCGTAACAGAACTCCCTTGGGGTACTGGTGAAGACTCAGATAAAGATGTCTATATAGAGGTCAAGTATGAGGACTGATAGACTAGAAGCACTTGAGCGTGGACTCAAGCAATGGTATAGATCAAATATTCGAGAGATGTTCTTGTCTACTGACGAATGGTTCTCTATCAAAGTTGTATCGAAGTACAAACAAAAAACAGTGATCGTAACCAACTTGATAGATGATATTAAATCTTTCGGTGATGGATGGACATTTACGGGAGCTACCCTTGAGGAAGCATTCGATGATGCATTCAAATCATTTGAGATACCTTTTAATGTAAACTCAGATGAGCCGATGAAATGTGTGAACAATCTATGTGATAGCGAGAACATAACAGCTCTTCCATTTGAGACAGATGGCGGTTATGCATGGCGACGTGTTAACTGTGAAGAGTGTGGCGAGACATGGATTGAAAATTTCGTTTTCCAAGACTGGGAACACGACGACTAAGGAAACAAATGCAAGAAACAGATATTAGGGCTCAAGAGATAGCCTCAGACATACTTGATTCAGTTCAAGAGAAGTTAGGTAAGGAATATTGCGATAGTGCCGTTGGTGCATTATCCTTTGCCCTTGAGCACTATTTGGACAAACTTATAAAGTCTAAAGAAGAGACTTGTGAGCGATGTGAAGCAGAAGAAGAAAAAGAGGAATTTGAGGAGGATGTCTAAATGGCAGAAGATAAAGAATTGACGTATGAAGAGTTTAAAGCGAAGAATGGTATCAACTATGACGACATGATCGTGATAGATGACTATGAGAACGGAATCATTATGGCAGGTGGCTCTGATGCTGACCTGAGAGATATGACTCCCAATATGAAGAAGTGTGTCCAGGATCTAATTAATGGATTTGGCATAATCGAAGATGTGCACTTCAAAGACGACAATGAAGATTTCTACGTTTTCCGCATGGATCCAAACAAATTATTAAAATACATGGCTGAAAGAGACTGTCTAAACTTTATTAAAGGCGTTTAGCTGTATAAATGTGTAGTAGAAAGTTTCTACTGCAGTTTATCAAGGAGCTATAAGTGAGAGTCATTTTTTTAGATGTGGATGGGGTTCTAAATATTGAGTCAAGAAGTTACAAGACATTTATGCGACCAAGAGGTCAGCATATTGAGGAACATTTAGTCAAAAGATTGGATTATATTATCAGTCAGACTGAAGCAAAGATAGTAGTCAGCTCAAGCTGGAAAACTATGATGGAAGACTTGAAGATGCAGATGGAAGAAGCTGGGTTTTCAAATTGGGATGTGGTTATTGGTAAAACGGAGATTAATAGTAAGCTTCGTGGAGATCAAATACTTGAATGCGTAGAACACTTAAAGCATATTGATAGCTATGTGGTTTTAGAAGATGAGCCAGATATCGTATGCGGAGATAAGTGTGCATCAATACCGTCTGAGAAGGTGGTAAGAGTAGATAAGAAGAATGGCTTGACAGACCAGAATGTCGATGAGGCTATAAAGATTTTGTTTGGAGAGACAGTATGAATATAAAACAGTTTTTATTTTGGGTAGCAGTTCTATCTGCCCTGATAGGGTTTTTAATAGTATCAGCTATGAAGAGTCATGGAATCGATTTGACTGAGGCTGTAGTTGGGGTATCTCTTATTATAGTGATCGGTGGAATTGGCTCTGCGGTTCTAATTTCCATCGGTCATATGCTTAGAACTAGAGAGCCTTAAGATGGTATATAGTAACGTAGACGACAATAGCTTAAGAATTGTTTGATACAAATAAGGAGACAAAATGTTTGGAATTTTTGACGCAGTAGTAGATACTGTAGAGAATGGTATAGATGTGGCAGTCGGAGCTGTTACGTTTGGAGAGTATGGTGATTTCAGTAAGAGATCTGTTTCTAAGATGATTGCGGATGGAATCGAGATAGCAGTTATCGCTAATGCTTACGATGTAGGTATTGATATTATCGAGAAGATGATAGAAGATGAAGGCTAAAGGTTTTCCACCCAAGTTCAAAGATCTTGTGTTAGCTGAATATCCAAATATGCCATCTCAAACAAAAGATGCCATGATGGAGGATGAGGTTATTTTCACAAGATATCTTGATGAACAATCTGAACTTACCGATTGGAAAAACCTATATGCGGTAGGGAAAGATACGGCTTGGGAACTGATAGAGCGAACAGTGTACAGAAAAGAGATGTATGCTGCAGCTTGTACAATTCAGTATCCCACGGATGACAATGTGCTTGTAATGCACAATTTTATAGAAAAACATAAATGGAGACTCGAATGAGTATGATGGAAGTAATTGAAGGCGTAAGCCGAGTAGACGATGACAAGATGGAGAAGATGGAGCTTATTAAAACTACCTGTGAAGAGGCAGGAGTTGAAGTTCCTCAAGAGGTAACTGATTACCTTGACGATCCAGAGAATGGCGTTGTAGGCAAGCTGAGACCTGGTATTGAGCATGGTGTAACTATTGAGCAATCAGAAGGCATGGAGATCATTGAAATTGATCTTGAAGAAATTGATGAAGATATGGATATCATCAGAATTACAAGAACTTGGTAAAAGGGCGAAGATGAGTAGAAAAGTAGAGTTGACGGAAGAGTATTTCACTAATGATGGAAGCAAAGTGGTTATCTATACAGTAGATGCTGGTGGAGAGTTTCCAGTGCATGCTGGTGTAATTGGCAAAGACAAGAAGATGTTTATGCAGAATTATAGTATCCATGGAACCGTCCCAGATGGAGACGGAGAGCACCCTAAAGATATCAAGTTCCCAACAGAGTTAGAACCTGGTCAGTCAGTTATGTGTATGCGAGTCGATGAGTTGGTTCCTTCGTTTGGTATCATCTCTGAGATTGGTGACAGAGTTTTATGTAACGTATGTAGCGAGAACGGTACTGTCGTGCTGAAAGAGTTTGACTTTGTTGTTCCTGTTGACGTACAAGATGTTATTGGTAAATTCAAATCGATGAAAGTTAATCTAGCTGAAGCAGTTAATGAGTTTTCTCCTATTGAAGAAGAAGCGTTTACTGTCACAGAAGAAAAAGCTGAAGTTGCAGGCCTAGAGATAGGGGACTTGTTTGAAGTCATACAAACTGCTATAATCGAGGCGAAAAATCTCTCAAACAAGAAGGTATAAAACATGGGCGCTGTGAAATACGATGAACTAGAAATGACAAGAGAGGAGCTTACAGCTCTTAACACATTTGAAGGGAAAGATGAGCAGAAGAAGCCTTCTTTCTCAGCTTACAGACTCTTAGAGGAGATAGTTCCTGGTATTAGATACTTTGGTAAGGTTAAGACCTTTAAGAAGAAATCTACAGCGGAGTTTATATGCATCTGTGATGAGGCATTTCGTTCTGAGCTTGGGCCAATCCTGAGCGGCAGAAAAAAAGATTGTGGGTGCGGTGCATCTGCAAAATAATTAAGGACACAATATGGGAACTCAAGCAAGTGAAGTACTTCCTTGCCCGATATGCGGTAAAGATACCATAGATGTATGTAGAGCTATTGAGCTTCTAGATGCAGATTATCTTGGAGAGCAGGAAGAAGAGTTTAGACACAAGTACGTAGTTATTTGTTCTTTCAGTAGAGAAGGGTGTGGAACTTCTAGTGGTATCAAGGACACTCCTGACCTAGCTAAAGAAGCTTGGAATAGAAGAGTCCCCACTGGTGAGCGCATGGTGCTTGGTAATGAGTAATAAGTTATTAGACTGTCCATTCTGTGGCAGCAATGAAATGATTGTTCTTACTGAAGGCGACATATATGATCTTGAGAATGAATACTTTGAAGATCAGGGAGAAAGCGATGATTATCTAGCTGCATTCTGTAGAGGGTGTAAAGCAACAGGTAGCTTCGCAAGAACTTATGATGAGGCTGTATCCAAATGGAATACAAGATCTGAAGTAGGTATATCAAGAAAGCAACTGCGAGACAAAGTGTCCGTAGTGAGAGAGACGATCTGGAATTTCTTCTAGGTCTGCTCTCTTTTTTTTAGCCGACAATCTGCATTACAAGCCCTATATTTAAGATTTATACGATATACTTTCCTAAAATACAGGAGACATTATGGCAAAAGAAAAAGCTAAGCCTAAAGCTAAAAAGAAAGGCAGCCACTTTAAATTAGTACAGATAATGATACACGAAGATAACTTTGAGGAAATCGAAGAACATGCTAATCGTGGAGCAACTGGAGAGTGGTGCAAAGAAGTTATACTCAAAGAACTAAGTAGACTGCGTGACAAAAAGAAGAAGTAGTATCTATATATAAGTGTGCTCACTCTTACTAAACTCTTTTCTTCTCTTCAAATCCAGAGCTTCATCAATCTTTGCCTCAAGCTTAGATAGGTGGACAATGAAATCAATCTTAACAGTTAGATTATCCCTCTGATCAAAGACGGCACTAATGAATCTTCTCTCATCTGGTGTTAACATATCAACCTTATTTACAAAGCTGTCTAAGTGCAAGTCTATGGGCTTTTTCACTGAAATCCTTTACGAAATTTTACCATACTTTTCGACATTTTCGTGGTATGTACTTATGAGGCAGAAATGCCAATTTTAATCTGATGGCGATAATTAGGCCATCAATAAAGGAAATAGTATGAGTAAGACAGCAAAAGTAGTGTTAGGGGTAGTAGTATCCTTGGCAGTTGTTATTGGTTTAGTAGTTGGGTACTTCGTATCCGCAAAGTTTACAGCAGAGACATGGGATGCTGACACGTTAGCTCGTTATGAGCAGATGGAGAACGTACATGGTGCTATGACCAATGCATTGAAGATGCAAGGGTTTACAGTTAAGAACTATGGTAAGACTTTCATTGATACGATTGATGCAGGTGTTAAGCGTTATGCAGATAAGCCACAGCTTATGATGCAATGGGTTCAAGAACAAAAAGGTGTGTTTCCACCAGATGTACACTTGAAGTTTATGGGATCTGTTGAGCGTTTCTATGTTAAATGGGAAATCTCTCAAAAGAACAAGATCTCCATGGTTCAAGAATATCGTAAGTTTTTAAATGCATCCGTGAAAGGTTATATTGCGAAATCATTCTTTGACTTCCCGTCTAAAAAGATGGAAGGTATCATGAATCAGGTTATTAGCTCTGCCGAATCTAAAGAGGCATTCAAAACAGGTCTAATGGTAGCAGAAGACCCTTTTCAATAAGGAAAAACAATGGGGCCAATAGCGTCTTTAGTAGCTAACGACTTGTGGTTTTGGGTTAATTTCATTATCCCAATTGCCATAGGTCTGTATATGTTGATAACTCACTCTAAGTATATTCTACAAGAGTTTGGTATCCAAGTAGGAGTATCATTTGTTGTCGTAACGATTGCATTCGTTATGGCGTACACGATGTCAACCGATATGTACCAGGTCAATTACTGGAACAGTAAGGTTTCACAATTTGTATATGAAGAGCCATGGGAAGAAGAGTATGACTGTTCTTACGAAAGCTGTGATAGCGAAGGTAAGAATTGTGTGACAATCCCTAAAACATGTTACACCGATCATTGGCCGCAGTACTATCTGCATACAGCAATTGGTGAAACAGTATCCATCAGTAAAGAAAACTTTAGAACAGCCTCGAGAGAGTTTGGGTCTAAAGAAGAAGATGTTTACAGAAGTGGTCAAACAAGCTCTTCCAAGGTAAAAGGTGAAGGTGATATCTGGAGATCGTATCCAGATGAAATCATTCCAACAGCAGTAGGGCACAACCAACCTAACTATGTGAGACTTCAAATGAAGAATGTCATTCATGACACATTCTCAAAAGAAGAGTTGGCTAGTCCATTGCTAAAGCCGTATCCTAAAATCACCTACAACAAGTATGGTGGGATACATTTAAATAGAGTAATTCTATCCAATGCTAAGGTCGATTCTGCATATATCAAAACTATGCAAAAGAGACTGGAGCTGATGGCAGTTAAGTACGGATCGTCAAAAGAAGTTAATCCTATGGTTTACCTAGTCGACACTGAAGATTTGACTTTCAAGTACCTGCTTGATGCGTATTATGAGAAGGCACACAAGAATGATTCTATTCTAGTGCTTAGTATCTCTGAAGGAAAAGTTGTGTGGTCTGATGTTATTGCATGGACTGAGAACGCAGGCTTCCTGATGAACAATACTACTGTGTATACAGGTCTTACTGACCCGAACAAGATTATGGATCTATATGAGAAAGAAATTGTCAACGGTTGGGATAGAACGGAAATGAAAACAAAAGAGTATCTTGCTCGTAATATTGACTTAGACTGGTGGGTTTACCTCATCGTGTTCCTTGTTAATGTTGGGGCGAGTGCAGCTGTGTTCTACATGTCTTTAGATGGGCAATGGTTGAACAGAAGAAAGTTCAGACGATATCGCTAGGCTTATGCCTGGTGATCGCTATACATAATTAATAGCGGAGGGAAATATGTACTACGTTAAGAACGACAAAGGCCAAGTTAGCAATACGGGCTTCAATACGTATGATGACGCAACAATATGGGCGGACCGCAGTGGTCTCAAAAATTATAAAATAATCCAAAAGGGCGAAAAATGAGTAAGAAACCAATCCTAGTAAAAGCACATCCAATTAATGAAGATATCCCAATCGTAGATATGGAGTTTATCCTAAACAAGAATGGTTTTGATGCAAAGCTAGACGGAAACAATTTGCATGTTAATACTGATGAGCTTAAAGCTCTTGTTGACATGTTAGTACTTGATCACTTTGTAGTGTTCCAACCATTGTTTGGGAACCAGAAGTTCGCATACAAAATCATGTATTCAAATATGGAGGTAGAGTAATGGATAATCACTATTCAGCAGCATGGATGGCAATTGCAGTATTAGCATTGTCGGCAGGAATTGCCATTTCGGTGCATAATTATTCCGATGGTAAAGTAAGTGAGGCCGCAGTTACAAAAGGCCTAGAGGAATGCCCTAATGCAAAGGGGTCGGCAGGAGATACAATTTGGGTGAAGAGTTGTACTGAGTTTTTGAAATCATCAGGAGCGTACCATGGCAAAGATTAATGGCGGTAAAGGCTTTGAGAACTTCGACATCGAAGCCTATAAGATAGAGCAAGCTATCCTTGCTAAGGAGCGTGAAGAGGCGAAGAATAAGCCTAAACGTGGAAGACCAGCAAAGCCACGCATTGAAGCGTGTATTTATTGCGAGTCTAAGTTTGAGCCAAGAGCTATAGATTTTGATATCAATGACTTCGAGACTTTAGATGAGCTTGTTGGTGAGTACGATGATAATGAGCTTTACGATTGTATTTGTAAAAAGTGTCGTGGATTCTGGGGTATCAATAAAGACTGGGGAGGTAGAGATCCTTTCCCTGGTTGGAATCCTAAGAATGCTCTCGATAGACTGCATCAAGCTGAAGAGCTTGGGTATGCAACTATCTTGAAGTCTCAAACTTTTGGTACGCCATCTGGTGACACGATTGATGTTGAGTTTGGGGATGTGTTCCCTATTAAGAGAGTCAGTTCATCTGATACTACAAGCAGTGCAAAAACATTCTATTCAATCGACATTATGGTCGGGATGGAAAACTTAATCTTATTCCCTTGGGAATTCGGAACAGTGTCTTGGGCAGAGCTTATGCTTAGTCTCAGAGATGGTGAAATGGAAGCGGTGTATTTAGGAAGCGATGATGTCGCAGGATATTATGAACCTAATGCGGAAATCAAGCAGATGCTTAAAAATCAATTCGGAGAACGATAATGGAAGTAGTTACAGATAAACAAATCATAGAGGTAACAGGTGCAACAATTGGAGTTATCAATAAGAGCATCTCAGGCGGGAATATGCAAGTTATCAATAGTGAAAACGGGGTAGCGATAAACTTGTTCCTAGACGGAGAAGAGCCTTCTTGTCTCATAGAAGGTAAAGCACAAGATGTGATGATGTATGCACTTGGGTTAAAAGACGGTATGTCGATTGGAAAAAGAACATGAAAAAGGCACATAGTGTATGCATGAACCAACAGGTTCGATATATAAAAGAATGGTTTATGCCAAATGATTGCAATGCAATCGAAGGGTATATTACAGATATCAGCACAGAAGGTATCGTATTTAGCTCTATGAACATAGAGGGTTCTATTAAAGTATCTATAGATGAGCTGTATGTATCACCGAAGCTAAAGGATGACTTTTGACAGGTATGCGTCCAGAGAAAGAAATGTTCATGAAAGCACTGAAAGAGATCAACACCAAGCTAGGTGAAGATATCTATTCAGGTGGATGCCAAGGTAACTCTGCTGAGGTTACTGCGACAAGTGGTCCAGACACAGTTACTTATGTTGTCTTTGAGGGAACAAGAGCTGAGGCTTATGTGTTTCTCAAAGGCGTTATCAATGGCATTAATTCAATGATGCTTATGAAGATGCTAGAGAAGGAGTCTGAAGATGCAGATGGGTGAAGATATCCCAAAAGGGACATATGTTCGTGTTAAGTCAATAGAAGATCTTAAAGCCCTGTATGAAACAGGCGAAGGTCCATTTACTGTAGAGAACTGGAAGCAGTATTACGTAGATGGAGAACACAGTGCTGTTGCTGGCAAGATGGGTATTGTTCAATATAAGTATGAAAGTCATAGCCCTGCTCAAGTTGAAGTAGGTAAAGACAGATTTCCATACGAGCTTAATATTGGCAATGGTCACAACTTCCATGCAAGATACGCACCAGAAGAACTTGAGCTTGTAGAGATGAAGCTGTCTGATATTGCAGTTGATGTTATGGGAGCTGAGGTAAAAGTCGCTGTAAAGCATCCCTTAGAATATGAGGATGAGAAAGTAATGTACCTTGCTACGAGAAAACTTATTGCAAGTCTAAACCAATTTTATCCATACAAAAAGGAGTATGAATTCCATGCCTGAAAAAAAAGAACAGACTTTGATCCAAAAACTTGAGAGACTAAGAGAGCTTCTTGACGTCTATGACCAAGTAGGAGATGTAAGTGTAGAGGAAAAGGAACGATACGATTTCCTTTGTGAGTTGCTTGATGACATTAGTTATGTAAAGCCAGAAGATTACTTTGAGGCAAACTATATGCCTGTCAGTGAGCTTAATAAATTGTGCGATGAGTTCGGAATGTCTCATCCATAAGTCTACCCAAAACAGGGTGGACATTTTTTTAGCTTACACTTTCTATCTTTGATAATGGTATATATATGAGCTGGTAGGAATACCGCACATTTTATAATGCCAAATTGCAAATGGCACGAAATTAGAGTAAAAGGACGAAAATGCCCAAGCGAAAAGCAAGGGTGGTTCTCCGATATGATGCAGCTCACGATTTGCACACAGGAGAGAGCTACAGAACTCTATTGATTAAGGGAAAAACAGGTTCCGAGCGTCGATTTTTAGGTGAAGTTAGTTTACCAGGTCACATGATCGATGAAGGCAGAGAATACGAAATAATAATACTGGAGAAAGACGATGGCAAAGAAGAGTTTAACGGACAAGTGGACTAAGATAGCAGAAAAACAGCTTCTTGGTAAGAAAATAGTGAAGGTCAGATACATGACTGAAGAAGAAATGGAGTCTCTTGGGTGGTATTCACGCTGTGTAGTGATGCAACTTGATGATGGCAACATTGTATACCCAAGTCAAGACGATGAAGGCAATAATGCAGGTGCATTATTCACAAATGACAAAAAAGAAAACGTACTTCCAGTACTTTAAGGAGAAATAGTGAAGAAAATTGAAGCAATTATGGCGTTAACAGCAGGTGAGTTCGACAAAATCAAGTCAGGAACTTCAACATTCATCTTTTTGGACGATTCAGTCGTAAATATGAAGTCAAAAAAGCCAATCGACATGAAAAATATCCATGAAGATGGCTGGGAAGGTCTTTTAGAGCCAAAATGGTATGATGATATCCCTGAAACTGGGTATATTTGCTGGATCAGTGAAGAAATTGGCAATAAATTCGATGTTACGATCATTACAAAGCATGAAGATGGCGTATTTTCCAATGTTAGCAACGATGGATGGCCATGGGCGGAGCCTGTGACGGCAGAAGAAGCAAAAGATTTGATGTTTGCTGGTCTTGGGAAGAAAAAATCTCCTAAAAAAGCAGCCGCAGCCAAAAAAGTTGAAGAAATTTCATCAGAAGAAGATGTTAAACAGTACAGTGTCGAGGCTGAAGACATCGAAATTGAAGAAAACAAGGACTCAGCCCCCACGGATAGTGAAATTGACGGGTCTGACGAAGGTTCAAGCGATGATGGAGTTGAAATTATCCCATTAGAAGAGCCTGCGGGAAAGCCAGAAGGGTCACAGTTGCCGAGCACAAAGAATACTGCGCAGAAAAAGGGCGTTGTTACTGATGGTGTACCCACTTTAGTTGCTCAAAACAGACAATACTTCATTAATTTAGGTGTTCCTGATGAACTTTGGCATGAATTTTGGCAAACTCTTAACCTAAATAGTGCTAATATTGTGGAGCTAATGGAAAAAGGCGACGCTTTTTGTAAAAATCAGGTCGCTGGCTTCATGAAAAGCAAGCAAAATCCTGTGGCAGACGACACAGATGAAGAAGAAATACCGTTTTAGGAGGTAGAATGAGGTTTTATTACAAGCCTGAGTTAATAAAGAACATCTCAGACAATGAGGACTGGGTGGCTTTAAAGAAAAAATACGACTACATCGAGGCTGATGCGGTCAAAAAGTGGTGGTTTGGGTTCTATGTTTCAATATACCCACGCCCAATAGGGGAATTAACATCCCAATGGATCCTCCCAAAAGGACATAAATATGCAAGACCTGGAAATAAGCAGTAAACAATGGGCGTCATGTTTCGTAAATGAGATGCCTGACCTTATGGATTTTCAAAAATACATGCTTGAAGCGATGATGGTTCCAGAAAAAACCTTCATGATGGCTAGACGATCTGGTAAAACAGCATCAGTAATGGCTATGCAGAAGGCGATGGAAGAGATGCTTGCTACAAGTGCAACACGCTCTATGTTTATTCCAAACGATAGTCCTCCATCTGAAGTGAGCGCTACTGTATCAGATGGCACCATGGACTACTTTGATTTACTAAGAACGCAAGTGAAGTTCGATGAAGATTATTTTAGACAGCAGTATATGAGCTTTCCAGTAGTGGAGAGTCCAGCAATAAGACCAAATGTAATCGCATTCGATGAGTATGCAGCATTTGAGAACGAACAAGAACCGAGGTGGATAAGCCATGAGTTTACACAACCAAGAAGAGTTAGAAGCTTCAGAATGCACAGAGAGCCAAGAACAAGAGCAAACGGGGTCACTCGCTAGTGATCACTTAGGCAAATGTTGTTACAACTGTATAGATATGGACGACTGTGAAATATTGTATGCAACTACAGCTATGCTTATAGATGTGGATGTCATGGAATTTTACTGCAGTAGGTTTGCCCCACTTGGGAAAGCCGCAATAGTCAGATCAGATTTAGAGGAGGAGGTTTAACTCTCCCCTTTTTTTTAGCCTCGAATTACACCCCCCAAATAATGGTATCTACTAATGTGCGATGTATATCCACAATTTTATTAATGTCACACAGCTGATGACATAACTAAAGGAAATTTATGGGACAAGAAAAGAATGTAGATTCACTAGACACCCCAGAAGAGATGGCCATGTATTACAATAGTGGCACTCTAGGCGGCTTCAGCACGAAGCTAATGGATTTGATCGGTTTTGCTGATATAGAGAACCGAAAGAAACTAAAAGAAGCATTCCCACGTCATTTTGAAGGGTGGAGATTGTGGTTCAGAGGGGAATACCCAGGGAGTGATAAATAATGCCGTGCAGTGATGGAGGTCCGAGATGCTCGACTGAGAGCAGGGACGCAATAGAACGAGAGTATAAAGTCAAGTTAGATGCTGCCCTTGATAAGGCGGATAAGCTGACTGACATGTTGTGTGAGATGTGTACTGAGATAGAAAGAGTTAATCTTCAAAACAGTCTCATTAGAGCCAACCGTGAGGTGGCAAGATGGTGGGAAGACCACAAAGAGGCAGATGCCCTAAGACTTGAGCAAGAGAAGAACGATGAAAAGGTTGCGCACCACTCGGTTGTAACAGCTTTGAAATACATCGAAACTTACCAAAACACTATGTCTGCTGGGCATTTGCCAGAAGAAGATAATCAATACTTTGCCAATAAGATCGATTTGCTGACATCTGAAATAGAGGGTCACGTAAAGAGATTCCCTAGCATTCTTGCTGATATGCTTGGAGGAGCTAAGAAATGATGGAAGGTGATGGTAATCTTGCCGCTTTACACAAGTGGGAGCAAGATGAAGACAAAAAAGAGCAAGAGTGGGCAGAGATGTCTGAAGAACTCGAAGACCAAGTAAAAGATGTTCATGATCAGCTAAATAATGCTTTCTCTGAGTATGCTCTTCTTAAATCAAAGGTGCAAGGCAAGCTCAAAGAGTATGGATTTGCAGAAGACGATGAAGCTATCATGCTATTGATATCTCAGATCGCAGGAGAAGAGATATTTGAATTTGAAAAGGTGGAATACTAATGGGAAGATATTACAGTGGAGACATTGAGGGCAAATTCTGGTTTGGAACACAACCGTCAAATGATGCTGAGCAGTTTGGAGCAAATCAAGTAGAGAGTAATTATATCAACTATTACGTAGACGACATACAGGAAGTGAAGTCTAGACTCATTGAGATCTTTGATGAGCTTCTTATACCAGTCAATTTAGACCTTGAAGGTGACGATGTTGATGATCTAGATGCAGATAAATATCTTGCTACTGGAAAAACTGTGAAGGACAGGGACGCCTTAATGGCTTCACTTTGTCTTGGACTGAAGATATATAAGTGCGTGAAAGATCATGGATCATGCATGTTTGAAGCGGAGTGTTAAATGGCTGAAGAAATAGATTTAGATTGGTACGGGGTTATCCTCAAAGAAGATAAAACTGCAGAGTTTGTTCAGCTTGATACATATGAGCTGGAAAGAGAAGAGATAGAGAAATATGATTTAATAGGGGATTACTTCTATTGCACAAAATACCTATACCTTCGATATCCAGAGTATGAGTACGACAAAGAGAACTCTGCGTAAGGAGCTAATATGGTTTACGACCTGGATATAACCACGGTTGATGGGACTACAAGCAGAAGAAGAATGGGAATAGTCGGACTTCAATCTGCAGTGCGGATAAAGAGGTCTTGGCAGTTGAAGGATGATGTTGAGGATGTCGAGCTTATTGAGCGAGAAGAAGAAGTTGAAGTTCGTAGATTTTATTACGATGATGCCTCTAGATACTATGGCACCACAACAACAACAACAACATATACGATGAATTATTAAAGGCAAAGTATGGAAAAAGTAATAACGATAGACGATATCGATTACCACTTCTCTAATGCCGAAGAACTCACAAAAGCGTTTTTTGAGTATTTGGAATACAGAGAAGTGTATATAGAAGAGTTTATGGAAAACTTTATGTACAACAGAGATATGACGGTGATGCAATTCATTGAGACGAACTTCAACAATCCTGACGCTATTAAAAATATAGTAGACAGGGTTACTTGGAGCGAACTACGTCGTACACATATTAGTATGTCTGAGGTGCACAATGATTGGTATGTTGGCTATATGAACAGAATAGATATTCCATTCAATATGGTTAACTACAAAGAGCATGGTCGTGTTATCAAAGAACGAATGAGAGCATAGCATGATATACACAATTAAATATGACGGGGGGATGGCATTTACAAATAATGCTGACTCAATGTTAAAGATGATCGGTATAACTATGACAAACTTCTTTGAGGCTGACACGTTCTTGAAGTTTTGCGAGTTGTTTGAAAGTTCTACTGGATACAAGGTTTTGACATATATCCAAAACAAGATTGACAACGGACAAGATGTGAGCAGATTGCTTGATCTTATTCGTTGGTCTGAGATGGATGTCGGAGAATCAAAGTTCAGCAAGTATGACGATTGGTATTTTGATGCAGTTAGGAATGCTTTGCCAGCACAGGTATTGCAGTATAAAAAAGCAGGAATAATAGTAAAGGAGGCTGCGGGATGATACAAGAATATGAGTTCATGACATATGAGGGTACTGAGTACAACATGACGTTCATGAAGCAAAGGCTCGAGTCGTTTAGTCGGTTCTTGATGGATAGAGGCATATACGATTCTTTTGTGAATGCACTAAACTCAGAAAGCGGTCGAACACTACAGAACATAACACAGGAAAGTTCTATAGAGTCTTGGCCAACCTATATTGACTCATTCTCATGGGATAGCTGTAGCGTTGGATTTGGCCCAATGAGTGAAGCCCATGAAGTATGGTCTAGCTTGCCAAGAAGCAAAAGAGCTTTAAAGAAAGTTCTCTTATACAAAGCTAAAGGCGAGATTGTAAATAAGTTTGAGTTTGTATCGTAGCAGACTCTAGGAAGAGGTAAGAATAAAAGATGTTGGTAATAGACGTATCAATAAACAGAAAACATAAGATATCAACCGTTGGCGCCACAAGGGTAAGTCCAAAGGGGAAAGTCGAAGATGATACGGTATGCACCTACGAAATAGGTCGTGTATTCGATGGTAAGATAAAAAGAGTTATCGGAACCGTAGAACACACGTATGGAGACGGGGCTGAAGTGTTGGCTGCAAAGATGATGCTTAAAGTTAGCGAGTGTGATATCTCCGCTATCCATGAGCAGAACTTTGAAAGGCTCACAAGCATACTGGAGACTCAAGGCATCCAAACTGGAGATAGAAAAATAGGCATTCCATCTGAACTTTAAAAATTCGATAATGGTATATATACATGTGAGAGGAATCTCGATTAAGTTTTTTATTGAGACCATCCTAAAAAAACACTCACAATAAAAGTTTCGAGCTCGGAACTAATTAAGGAAACAAAACATGGCACAAGATAAAACTACACAGGCTCTAGCAGACCTATTAGTAAGCATTCTTCAAGAACGAAATGGTGGCGAAACAGCTACAACAGAAGCACCAGTTGTTGAATCAGTTGAGGCAGAGTCTCTTAAAACTAAAGCATCTTCAGGTGCTGCAGGTGACACAATGGCTGAGCTTCTTGCAAAGACAATCCAAAGTCTTGCTGACAAAGAAACTACTGAAGAAACTCCTGCTGCTCCAGTTGTAGAATCTGTTGAAACAGAGTCACTGAAGACTAAAGCATCATCTGGTGCAGAGTCTACTACTGACCTGATCAAACAAATCGCTGCAAAACTTCTTACTAAAGATGACGGTAGTGATGCACCAGCAGCTGCACCTGTAGTTGAGTCTGTAGAGACTGAGTCTCTTAAGACAAAAGCATCATCTGGTAGCCTGTAGAGGCATCAGATTCGGGGCTTCTGCCCCATTTTTTTAGACCAAAAAATTAAGGAAAACAAACATGAACATCTCAATCAAGAGACATATAACTGATGCTGTAAAGCACAGATACTTAACGGATCTAAACGTAAACTCTTCAGAGCTTAACGGGAAGATCGTAGACGTTGTCACACCGACCTATTTGGCGGATCATAACCAGCTTGCAAACTATCAGGCTCTTACGATCTCACCTATGAATGCATCTTTAATCGGAGCTACATCAATTCCATTCAACAACCTTATTAAGCTTGCTGGTGTGGATATGAGTGCTCTTAAGACTGCAATGCAAAAAGTTAAAGAAAAAGAGCTTTCGTTTGTATCCGTAGGATATGGCGGCTTGAGTATCAATGTTATCCACTTCTTATCTCTTCTGGCATACAGAACAGGTGTTGAAGATGTGTTTAAAAACCTACATATCTATGAGAATGACAATCTTTCTTATACAAATGTAATGCGTATCTATAAAGACCTTACGCACTTTAAATGTAACCGTGGTGATCGTATCAACAAGACTCTAATCTTTGATGAAGACAATCTTGCTGAGAACATCATGCTACACCAATACTACTTGACTGAAGAGCATATCGGTGATGTAGATGAAAAAACAGTGTTCTTCGGTGCACCAGATTTTGATACAAGAAAAATGCTTGAAGATAAAAACTTCTTGTTCGGTGGACACCAAGGTGACAGCGTTGTATTTGTATATCAACCAGAAGTTGATTCAGATCTAACTGCTGAAACATACGGGACTATCAATCTGTCTTCGTTTTACCTAAACATGGTTAAAGCAGCAGAGCAGCTAATGTACACATTGGCAAGTGATGCAGAGATGGAAGAAGATTCAGTTGTGTTTTCTCATAATGCAAAGAAAGCAGTCGATGAGAAATATGCAGAGGTGCTCAATACTACTTATGGTGGTAATGTAAAAGAGTATGAAATCAACGATTCAATGTCGTTAGTGATATAAGGAACACATATGTTTAATCAATTTAATGCTTTACATGCATCTCTAAACGAAGAGATTCATGATATCCGTGAAAAGAACACATCAGTTGCTGATGCTCGTAGAAACAGTTTCTTGTATGAAGATGGCAGCGTAGTATTACCTGTCCATAGTGACAACTGGAGACAGATCGCAAGAGGTCGTGTAGAAGGTCATGATAGACGTCACTATGAATATTTCTTTGGAAATAGTGATCACTCTGGAAAGATCAATGAGAAAGAAATCATGAAGGTTCAAGGGAACAAGGAAATCCTTGCTTCTTTTGCTAACATGATGGTTCAACCTGAACACAAAGGTAAGTTTTATGGAATGACAATCAGTTTTGATGGGAAGAAGATGAACCCATTGCACCCTATGATTGCTTCGATGATCACCGCTGGTGAGATTCACATTCCTGAGACATTTACAATCATTGTGTACCCATACATGGATACGCAATACCTCAATGAAGATTATTCTGAAGAGTATAGTCGTGACATCATTGAGCTTATCACTCGTGTAAGAGAAGAGCAGCATTTGCCAACTATCTCTCACAGAGCTTCAAACAACTTGGAATCAGATACAAATGGTTTTCTTTTAAACGATAGCTATTCTGTATCATTTCGTGAAGAAGGTTCAAATGTTCCTTACGCTTTAATCCCAGTTCAATTGGCTACAAATGGTATTACTTATCCATACTATGGTCTTATTGAGTCAAGAAGAGCTGATGGTGCATATTCTTCAAGAAACTTATTTCCATGTCTGTCTGGTAATGTAGACACAATCATGGATGGCCGTGGCAACACTTGTGTTGGTGATCTAAGCAATAGTATGTTCGCTAGTTTGTATGTACTTGCAAACATGAATATTCAAAGTCTTTACTATCAAGAAGTAGTTACTGATGCTGTATATGATTTCGTTCATGCATCAATCACTGTAAGCTCTGCATTCCTATCTGCATGGGCTGGTATCAATAAAGAGGACGAAACTCCTGCTGAGACTGAAACACCGCTTGAAGAAGCTAACACTGACGCTGATGGTTCTTGTGAACCATGTAGCGCATAATTAAGGAAACATTATGGGAAAAAGAAGAATTGGATTCAATCCTGCTGTAAGCGGACGTGGACACAAAAAGACAACAAAAGCAAATGCTCATAAGCATAACATTAACAACTATGGTTACGGGTATGGGTACAATAGAGGTCCACAAAAGACACGTCCTGAAGATACACAACGTAAAGACAAGATGTCTATTGTTTTCTTTGATGAGAAAACTCTAAACAAAATGACTGAGCATTGTCTGCCTGCAGCGAAAGATAGTGAGTTCCAAATTCATTATCGTGCAGCTAATGTGCATATCCAAAAAGATGGTTTTGAAGTGATCTTCTCAATTCCAACTGCTTATTATAACTTCACTCAAGAAGTGTCTGGTTCTGCTGTAGAGTATGACCTAAACGATATCGATGAGCAAGCTGAAGCGGTTAAAGAGACTAGTTCTCTTAATCTACATGGAAACATCAAGCAGCTTCCTCTGTTCCAAGCACTAAGTGACATTGGGTACGAAGTGACTTTCAAAGAAGGTAACTTTGGTTCTATTCACAGACACCCAGGTCGTTTCGGCTTCTCATCTATTGACTTAGGTAAGAACCCAGACAGCCCAGGTGTTATCTACAGAAATCATACATGTACTGATTTGGTTCAAACTGATTCAGTTATGTATATTGATGGAAAGCAAACTGAGATCTACACTACAGAAGCTCGTATCGTTAATGTTAAGGGTGCTGCAGATGGTGGTGTTGAGGGTGACTATTGTCAAATTCCAACTCTAAGTATTATCAAACCAGAGAGCACAACTTCTAAAGTTGATCCTGCTTGTTCTGTTCTTGGTGATATGGATGCTGACATCTTTGGTCAGTTTCACTTTGTTGGAGCTTTCGGTGCAGAAGCTCGTAAGTATCCTCTTCTTGAGGCTATCCTAAATATGCTTAACACATTCGAGTACAATGTATGTACTGAGAATGTTAAAGTTGAGCGTATTACTCAAAGATACCAGTCTTGGGGAGGATACGGTAAAGGAAAAGGGAGTCACGCCAAAGTGGGTAACACCTATCCTAGCATTTATGGCGGGGGCTTCGATGATGATTATGATCTCATGATGGCTGACTACTGGGATGGTATGGACGCTACAACTGATCGTAAATCTTTTGTAACTCCACAAATTGTTCCAGATGCTGCGGCTAAAAAAATGGGCGATCCAAATGATGCTTTAACAGAAGAGGCATTGATTAAAGCAATGCTTGGTCAAGATGGTATTGATGCTACGGAAGAAGATATTGAAGCTGTCAAAGATGTGATGGCTGGTCTTGATGACGATGAGCAACAAGCAATGTATGACTATGTTCTGCATGTGGAAGACTCTACGGAAGAAGAGAAAGCTTGGAGAGGCTGGTAGGCTTGTGCCTACTTCCCTCCTTTTTTTAGCTGATGAAGTCTATTTGATGCAATACGAGAAAGATTCTCTAACTGCTTGATAGACACAGATGCAATAGCATCAACGATTTGAAATGGCGGAGTTTCTTTTATCCGCTCTTCAATTGTAACCTTATCTTTCATTTTTATTCCTATGGATAGAATGAATAATAGTACACTAGAAAGCCTTAAAGGACGTTTATGAATAATGAGATAGCTAAAAGCTATAAGAAAAAGTTGACTATCGCTAGAAGCGAGTTCGGAAGAAGTATTACAACGAGATTAGATTTGATTGTTGCTAATATGAAAGAGAAGCATGATGCTGATATTAACTATGAGTTCAGTGTAGACTCTGGTGCAGGGACAGTTTCTTTAACTGGACAAGCTACAGAGTTTCACGCATATGCTGATGATGACTTTGAGTTTGTTGCTCCAGAGAAATCAAACTGCACAGGTGAGAAATCTGAGGTGGAATTGATTCAACAAGAAGCCAATGCTTATAAAGAATTTCAGGTTGAGCTTGGTGTTCTTGCTGATAATATTCAAGAGTTTTATGATGTGAACCAATTTGATTCTTTCAAGTTCTGACGGGACATTCAGCTATATGCTGACCCGTTTTTTTAGCTTAAATTTTCGTCCTT
>Ga0316205_10000777_pt1 | contig 49437 bp, 51 predicted proteins | sample 3monthpyrite_MG_FD_204941 | JGI IMG/M metagenome (GOLD analysis project Ga0316205, IMG submission 204941) | Microbial mat bacterial communities from mineral coupon in-situ incubated in ocean water Damariscotta River, Maine, United States -... | ecosystem: Environmental > Aquatic > Marine >...
TCCTTTTCCCGGTCGTTCAGAACATCCAGCGCCTCGGCCAGCATCTCGCGGCGCACTTCCAGTTCGTCGCGTGCCTCGTAGTCGCCGGCCTGATCCGCACTTTCGTCCTCAAGCCAGTCCTGCCACTGCATTGTTCCTTCGCCTTCGGACCCGACGGTCGCATTCAGCGACGCGTCCCCCCCGGACAGGCGGCGGTTCATGCTGATGACTTCGGCCTCGGTCACGCCCAGATCGGTCGCGATCCGCTGGACGTTTTCGGGGCGCATATCGCCTTCTTCCAGCGCACCGATCTTGGATTTCGCCTTGCGCAGGTTGAAAAACAGCTTTTTCTGCGCCGAGGTCGTCCCGAGTTTTACCAGCGACCATGAGCGCAGGATATATTCCTGGATCGAGGCGCGAATCCACCACATCGCGTATGTTGCGAGGCGAAAGCCCTTTTCCGGATCAAAGCGTTTGACCGCCTGCATCAGGCCGACATTGGCCTCCGAGATCACCTCGGCCTGCGGCAGGCCATAGCCGCGATAGCCCATCGCGATCTTGGCCGCGAGGCGCAGGTGGCTTGTGACCATCTTGTGCGCCGCGCCTGTGTCTTCCTTTTCAACCCAGGCTTTGGCGAGCATGTATTCTTCTTCCGGTTCCAGCAGGGGGAACTTGCGGATTTCCTGCATGTACCGGTTCAACCCACCTTCGGGCGTGGGTGCTGGCAGATTTGCGTAATTGGCCATGTGGTCCCTCCTGATTACCCCATCTGTGCGGGGATGTTTATGGGCTTAACATCTATATGGGTCCGCACCTGCACCCCGACAAGGGGGAACTGCGCCGGATTACAAATTGCCACAACGCGCAGTGGCATGGCAGGGCTTTGGACGCGCGCTCACGCGCTTGTGCTGTTCATTGCAAAATACCGGGGAACCCTTGTTTTTTAATTGTGTACCGAGCGGTTTCGAACCTGAAGTGTTACAGCACGGGCGGCACCGGATCAGGAAAGCACATCCACCAACGCCCGAAAATCGTCCGGCAGAGGCGCTTCAAACCGCAAGTTCTCGCCCGTGATCGGGTGTGCGAACCCCAAAACTGCGGCGTGCAGTGCCTGACGGTCGAACGTCGCAACGGCCTGTGCCGCCGCCTCACTCAACGCTCCGCGCGCCAGCTTGCGCCGCCCGCCATATACCGGGTCGCCCAGCAGGCCGTGCCCGGCATGCGCCATGTGAACACGTATCTGATGGGTGCGCCCCGTCTCCAGCCAGCACTCGATCTGCGCCAGAACCTCGGGCGCGCCATAGCGGGCCACAAGCCGCGCCCGCGTCACCGCATGCCGCCCGCCCTGAAACAGAACAGCCTGCCGCTGACGGTCCGTTTTGTGACGCGCCAGTTGCGTGGTCAGCTTCAGTACGTTCCCGGGTTCGAAACTGGCCCCCTTGATCCCGCGCAACCGCGGATCGTTCGCGTCCGGCACACCATAGACAAGGGCGCGATAGTACCGCTCGACCGTGTGGGCGGCGAATTGGGCGGCCAGCCCGTGATGGGCGGCATCCGACTTGGCAACCACCAGCAAACCGCTTGTGTCCTTGTCGATGCGGTGCACGATGCCGGGGCGTTTCATGCCACCAACGCCGGACAGATCATCACCGCAATGGTACATCAGCGCGTTGACCAACGTGCCCGACGGCGAGCCGGGCGCCGGATGCACCACCATGCCCGCCGGCTTGTTGACGACGATCAGATCAGCGTCCTCATGAACAACGTCGAGCGGGATCGCTTCGGGCAGGATATGGCTCTGTTGTGCCTCCTGCACCTCGACACAGATCACCGCCCCGGCGGCAACACGTGCCTTTGGGTCAGTCGCCACGACACCATCGACCGTCACCGCCCCGTCAGCCATCAGTCGGGCAAGGCGTGTGCGCGACAGGGCCGCACCCTCTGGCACGTCGCGTGCAATCGCCTTATCAAGGCGTGCGGGCGGATCATCCGCAATGACAAAGGACAGGCGGTTGGACGACATCGAGACCCCTACTGAACCGGCAAACCTGCGCTTCCTGCGCCGGATGGTGACGGTGTTGACCGTCATCATGATTGGCGGCGTTGTAACGGTGGTGTTGCTGCTTGTCATCCGCCTGAATGAGGCGCCCGCGCCTTTGCCGCTGCCACAGCAGATCACATTGCCCGACGGCGCAACGGCCACGGCGTTCACGGTCGGGTCAGACTGGTTTGGCGTTGTGACCGAGAATAACGAGATTTTGATCTATGATCAGGCGACGGGCGCGCTGCGACAGACGATTGTGCTGGAATAAACGGGTCGGCGGGTGGGCGCCTTTGCCGACAGGCAAACAGAGCAGCCCGGCGACGAATTGTTGCGCTTCAGGGATCCGGGGGATGGGCCGCACATTGGCTGCGCCAACATGCTTTTCCCACCACCACTCTTTTTCGCTTTGCAAAAAAGAGTGGTACCACCTCCTGGTCTCGAACCAGGGACCTCTTGATCCACAATCAAGCGCTCTAACCTACTGAGCTAAGGCGGCACTGCAGGTGAAATACCCCTGAGGATGTCCGATTGCAAGACCGTCAAAAGCGGAAAATCCACGTCTGTTCCACCAGATCCTGCCCAAAAGAGCGCACTGGCCGCGACTCGGTCAGTTTCCATCCCGCACGGGCATAGAGCGTACAAGCCGCGCGGTGGCTTTCATGGGTCCACAACTGCATGCCTGCGTATCCGGCATCGCGCGCAAACCCCATGCATTGATCCAGCAGCAAACGCCCCACCCCCTTCCCACGTGCCGCGGGCACCAGAAAGAACAGGCGCAGTTTGGCCGTCTGCCCATCCAGACGCACACAAAATATCGACCCAAGCCGGTCCCCACCCGACATCGCGATCCAGCCATGCTCGCAGGCCGGATCATGATCGGTGACAAACGCCTCAAGGATCGCGCGCACCAGCGGAGCAAAGGAGCCGTCAAATCCTTCGACCTGCGCATAATGTGTCTCATGCTGGTCCACCAACCAGTCAATATCGTCGGCGCGAAATGGGCGCAGGATCACATCCGTCATGCGCCCCAGACTGCGCCCTCTCACCTTGCCATTCAAGAGCGCAGGCGATAGCAGATGCAACACGTCAATGCGGAGGCGCACATGGGTATCAACAACGAACGCGACATCGAAGCCAACATGCAGATCGGCCCCACCGATCAGGGCATGGTGCGCATTTTCGTCGAATCCAAGGGCGTTGAGATCCCGATGGACTTTGACCCCGAAGAGGCCAACGAGATCGCCGACGAAATCCGCGCCGCCGCCAAGGCCGCCGCCGCGTTAAAGCGCTGATCGGCGCCCTACCACGCCAAACCCGCTCCGGGGTCGCGCGACCTGTGCAACCGCCGCGCCGCGTGGGTTGCAAACTTGTGCACCATCACCTTGCGCCGCGCCGCCGCCAGCTTGTCCTCGGGTGCCATCCGGATAATTTCGGCGTCATAGGCGTCGGCAATGATCAGACCGCTCTCTTCGGGCAGCAGATCGACGGGAAAGTCCCCGTCAACCGCCCAGAAAAACCGGTCGCACCACTCCAGATAGCCCTCCCACTTGGAATCGCCCATGAAATCGGCACGGCTCGACTTGCACTCGACTACCCAGATTTCGCCCTTGGGGCCCAGCGCCATAAGGTCAACGCGCAATCCCCGCGCAGGCACCAGTTCCTCGACCGTGACCCAGCCAAGGCTCGCCAGATGGCGCGCCACACCCCGCGCCAGCACCTGGCCCGGCAACAGGTCCGATGTCAACGAAACGGGATCAAGCGCATTTTGCATGGGGTACAAATATGAACAAAACCTGAACAAAGGCAAGCGCTTTGGCGACCTTCGGCGCGAGGGGTCCGCAGCCCAGAACAGACCCTGCGCTCAAAGATACCCCGCGCGCTCAGGGCCAGGGATGACCTGCCGCAACGCAATGGGAGTCGCCCCCGAATTTTTTGCAACAGAAGGTGCAGCAGGTGATATCCAAACCGCTTATCGGGTTCACCACCCAGCCGCCTGTCGAGCCTAAAATCTATTATTTCACATAAACATCAAAGCATTACATTGCACTCCTCAACCATGAAAACCAATATCACGTAACGGCTTGACACAATACCAATTGGTATCACATATTATTGAAACCAAACGGTATTACATTAAGAAAGCCAGTCATGAAACACCTGCCCCTTGCCCTACTTCTGGCCGCCACGCCCGTGCTGGCCGATCCTGCAATCACCCTCATCCCCAACGACACCCTGCAGTGGGAAACCACCCCCGAAGGTGTCGCGTTCGCCGCCCTGTCAGGCGATCGCTGGAGCGAAAGCTATTTTGCCATGGTGCGCCTGCCCGCAGGCACCGTCAGCCCGCCGCAGATCAAATCGGCCACCATGTTCGGCGTGATGATCGAAGGCGAAATGACCCACACGGCGCTTGATTCCGACACCTCCGTCACTGTCGGTCCGGGGGGATATTACGAGGTGCCAGCCAACCTGCCCCATATCTCAGCCTGCGTGTCCGAAACACCGTGCGTGACGATGCTGTATCAGGACGGCGCCTTCGACTTCATACCGGTGCAGCCATGAGCGATCAGACCCAACACGCCTTTCGCGCGCTGGCTGACTCCACCCGGCGTGACATCCTGCGCCTGCTGAGCGCCGACGACATGACCATCGCGCAGGTCTCCGACCGTTTCGACATGACCCGCGCCGCCGTCAAGAAACACCTCACCGTGCTCAGCGACGGCGGCTTGATCACGGTCGAACCGCGCGGGCGCGAACGCATCAACCGGATCAACCCCAAAGGCCTCGCACCTGTGCTGTCCTGGTTCGAAATCTTCGACCAGTTCTGGGACGACCGCCTCGCCGCCCTCAAAACCGCCATCGAAAAGGATATCCAATGACCGACACGACCCTCTCCAAAACCATCTATCTCAAGACCCCGCGCGTGCTTGTCTGGGATTACCTGACCACACCCGAACACCTCGCCAAATGGTTCCACGCGCCCAAAACGCCGCTGGCCGAAGGGCAAAAGCTTGAGATGTTCGGCACCACCAGCGGTGATCTTCTGATCTGGGGCAAGGTGATCAAGGCGCAAAAGCCCGACTACCTCGAATACACCTTTACTGTCGGTCCCATGGGCGATGCGGTCAGCACCGTGAAATGGACATTGCGCGACGTGCCCGGTGGCACGCAACTGTCGCTGGAGCACACCGGCCTGCCCCAAGGCGTCGAGGCGTTCGGCCTGACGCTGGCGCTCGACAAAGGGTGGGATGATCACCTGATGCGCATGCGCGACGCGCTGCCCGAGGATGGGTGATGGACTATCGCGCAAGTATCGCAACAAGCGCACCACCCGACAGGGCGGCGCGTGCGATCCGGGATGACCTTGAACACTGGTGGTCCACCCGGATCGAACGCACCCCGAACGGTTTCACCACGCGTTTCAACAACAGTCACGCCACCTTCACCTTTGATCCGGACGCCACGGCACTTGCCTTCGGCTGGACCTGCACAGACGCACATATGATCATGGAGGACGTGGACGACGCAGCCGAATGGGTCGGAACACAGTTGATCTGGTCGATCACACCCGCAGGCAATGGCAGTCAAATCGAACTCACCCACAAGGGTCTTACCCCCGCCCTGCCTTGTTTCGACATCTGTCAACGCGGCTGGCAGCACTTCTTCGAGGTCAGCCTGCGCGACCACCTGAACGAAACGACAGGTGCCCCGAACACGACCTGAGGGTGAACGGGCGCAACCGTCCACCTTTCCTGATGTGAAAATTCCTGCCCCATTGCCCACAAGGCAGCAGGACCGCCGTCAGACAAGGGCCGATCCGCCACAAACGCCGGACCGGCCCTTGCCGCGACCCCGCACACAGCCTATCTATTTCCATGACGGGTTCTGCCCTTCTCGTGACAGGTTGCATTCCGGTGGCCTTAAGCAATTCCGAGGGAGCTGGCTCTGTGCGGATCCTGGTCCGTTTACCTGGCGCCCACCTGTACATACAGGTCCTCGGGAATGAGAGAACCAAACGGTTGTGGTGGTTCCCGTCGCTTTCACATCCATGCACAGAGGCCCTGCGTCACCGCTGATTGCACGCGCCTGCGCTCCGCCTATCTTGAAAGCAACGCAACCGCATTCGGGAGAAAGCCGATGTCCATCCGTCCCACACTCGAAACCCGCCAGGCCACGCCCACGATGGAAGGGGCCGGCGTGCACCTGCACCGCGCCTTCGGTTTTGCCGATCCGAGCGAACTGGACCCGTTCCTGCTGTTTGACGATTTTCGCAACGATGTGCCCGCACATTTCGAAAAAGGTTTCCCCTGGCACCCGCACCGGGGCATCGAAACGATCACCTATGTGCTGGAAGGAACGGTCGAACACGGCGACTCCCTCGGCAATGTCGGCACATTGGGCGCAGGCGATGTGCAGTGGATGACGGCCGGGTCCGGCATCATGCATCAGGAAATGCCCCACGGCAACGCGCGCGGGCAGATGCACGGATTTCAACTGTGGGGCAACCTGCCCGCCGACAGGAAAATGACCGCGCCGCGCTATCAGGATATTACGGCCAAGGACATTCCGGTCGTAACCGACGACGACGGCACACAAGTAAAGGTGATCACCGGCAGCTTCTGGGGTGTAACCGGGCCGGTGGACGGCATCGCCGCCGACCCGCAATACCTCGACATCCGGGTGCCCGCAGGGGTGAAAAAGACCTTTCGCATCGACACCTACCGGCGCGCCTTTGCTTACGTGTTCGAAGGGGCCGGAGCCTTTGCCGACGCCTCAGCCCCCGCCGGCGTGCTGCTGGAAAAAGAAGTGGCAGGGCAGGAACTGAACATCCGCGACCTGTCCGGGGACCGCACCCTGATCCGCTTTGGCACGGGCGACGAAGTGACGGTGCAGGCCGGGGCGGACGGTATCCGCTTTCTGCTGATCTCTGGCGCGCCCATCGACGAACCGGTGGCATGGCACGGGCCCATCGTGATGAACACGCAGGAAGAGCTGATGCAGGCGATGCGCGATTTGCGCAATGGCACCTTCATCCAGGCGGCACACTGACATCAGGGTCGGCGGGTGGGCGCCTTTGGCCCGCAAGGGCTAAACAGAGCCACCCGCCGGCGCCCCGACCAGACGGCGCACCATGTCCCAATACTGGTCCTGCACCGCGCTTAGGCTCAACCGGCCCCCGGCCCGAAACCATGTAGTCACCCCGGTCAGCATCCCGATTACCGCCAGCGTGGTGATCCTGGTATCGCAGACTGCAAACAGATCCTCTGCCGATCCGGCACCCAGAATATCCTCCAAAACTGTCTCATACCGCCGCCGCAATGCCTCGATGTGCGCGAAATTCTCCGGCTCCAGATTGCGCAATTCCATATAGGCGATGAACACGGCGTCGGGGCGTTCGTGGTGAAAGGCGATGTGAAACCGGACAAAGCGTTCAAGCCGATCCAAGGCACCCTTGCCGGACACGTCCGGCACGGCCCTCAGCAGCTCTCGCATATGGGCCTGCATCAATTCAAACAGCAGCGTCTGCTTGTCCGGCGTATAGTTGTACAAGGCACCCGCCTGCACGCCGACTTCGCGCGCGATCTGGCGCATCGACACCGCGGCAAAGCCATGTTGGGCAAACAGTCGTAACGCCACCGCACGTATCCGTGGTCCGGTGATGTCTGAGTGGGAACCGATGGTGCGAGGCATTCCCGACCTTTAACTGAACACCCGTTCAAAACCAAGCGGCGCTTGCGTGCACCCTGCGCATCGTGCATCACTTTTGTACCATTGGCCTTTCTGACGGACACCTGCCACGTGATGCGCGCCGCCACCCTTGCCCTTTTTCTGGCCCTTGCCGCCTGCACGCAGTTTCCCGAACTGGACAGCACAGTCGTGCCCAACCTTGAAAACGCTGAGTTTCCCGAGCTTGTCCCGCTTGAACCGCTGATGGCGCGTACTTCACCCGTGGTGGCAGATGCTGACCGGACCACGCAAGCCCTTGATGCCCGTGTCGCTGCCCTGCGCGCCCGCGCGGCAGCCCTGCAACGCCGCGACATCGTGGATCAGGACACGGAAACACGTCCTGGCACGACGGGCAATTGACACCCCTCCGCCCGAGGCAATTGCGCCCCAACACGGAACCCGCTACATCGCCAGCGTCAGCCCGCGACTGCGCGCCACCTGCAAACAAAAGGACACCGACATGAACGCACCGCTGCGCCTTGGCATCGCCGGTCTGGGAACGGTCGGTATCGGCGTGCTCAAGATCGTGCGCCAGCACGCCGCCCTGCTGAGCGCCCGCACGGGGCGGGACATCTCGATCACGGCCGTCAGTGCGCGCAGTCGCGACAAGGATCGCGGTCTGTCGCTGACGCCTTATGCGTGGGAAGACAACCCTGTCGCACTGGCCAGGCGCGATGACGTCGATGTCTATGTCGAGTTGATGGGCGGCACGGACGGTCCGGCCAGGGCATCCGTCGAGGCCGCCATTGCCGCCGGAAAACATGTGGTGACAGCCAACAAGGCGATGCTTGCCATCCATGGCCAATCGCTGGCCGAAGCCGCCGAAGCGGCCGGGGTTTCCCTGCGCTACGAGGCGGCTGTTGCGGGCGGTATTCCGGTGATCAAGGCGCTGACCGAAGGGTTGGCGGGCAATGACATCCACAGGATCGTCGGGGTCATGAACGGGTCCTGCAACTATATCCTGACCCGCATGGAAAGTGCCGGTCTCAGCTATGCCGAGGTATTCGCGGAAGCAGACGCGTTGGGCTATCTCGAAGCCGATCCACAGCTTGATGTCGGCGGGATTGATGCCGCGCACAAGCTGGCCATCCTGTCGGCCATCGCCTTTGGCACGCGCGTCGATTTCGAGGGAATCGAACTGGAAGGGATCGAGCGGGTCAGCATCGACGATATTCGCCACGCCGATGACATGGGCTTCAAAATCAAGCTGCTGGGCGTGGCGCAACGCACAGGCCGCGGTCTGGAACAGCGCATGATGCCGTGCCTTGTGCCCGCAGATTCGCCCATGGGTCAGTTGCAGGGCGGCACCAACATGGTCGCCATCGAGGGCGATGCGATCGAACAGGTCGTGCTGCGCGGCCCCGGCGCAGGCGAAGGACCGACCGCCAGCGCAGTGATGGGGGATGTCTGTGACATCGCGCGTGGTCTGCACCTTCCCGTCTTTGGCCAACCTGCCACGACACTGGATTGCGCCGCACGTGCCAAGGCCGATCTTCCGGCGCCCTACTATCTGCGCATGGCGCTGGTCGACAAACCGGGTGCCCTGGCCAAGATCGCAACCCTGCTGGGCGATGCGGGCGTCAGCATAGACCGCATGCGCCAATACGCGCACAGCGACACATCCGCGCCGGTGCTGATCGTGACACACAAAACCACCCGCGCCGACATCGACATCGCCATCAAGGCGATGAAAACCACCGACGTGGTGCTGTCGGACCCTGTCGTGCTGCGGATCGAATCCATCTGAGCCGCATTAACCGAAAAGGACTTTCCCCATGACCTCCACTTCGATCTTTCAGGACCGCATGCTGTCGCTGGGCCTGGCCCGCGTGTCCGAAGCAGCCGCCCTTGCCTCGGCGCGGCTCGTCGGTCACGGCGATGAAAAGGCCGCCGATCAGGCCGCCGTCAACGCCATGCGCGAACAGCTCAACATGTTGGACATCTCAGGCGTCGTGGTCATCGGCGAGGGCGAGCGCGACGAAGCCCCGATGCTTTTCATCGGCGAAGAGGTCGGCACCGGCAACGGCCCAGGCGTGGACATTGCGCTCGATCCGCTCGAAGGCACCACGCTGACGGCCAAGGATATGCCCAATGCGTTGACGGTCATCGCCATGGGCCCGCGCGGATCAATGCTGCACGCGCCCGACGTGTATATGGACAAACTGGCCATTGGCCCGGGTTTTGCAACAGACACCGTCACATTGGCGATGGACCCGGCAGCCCGCGTCGCCGCTCTGGCGGCCGCCAAGGGCTGCGAAACCTCCGACATCACGGTGTGCATCCTTGAGCGCCCCCGCCACGCGGCAATGATTGCTGCCGTGCGCGCCACCGGCGCCTCAATCCGCCTGATAACCGACGGTGACGTGGCGGGCGTGATGCACTGCGCCGATCCTTCGACGGGGATCGACATATACATGGGCGAAGGCGGTGCCCCCGAAGGGGTGCTGGCCGCAGCCGCGCTAAAGTGCATGGGCGGGCAGATCTATGGCCGCCTGCTGTTTCGCAATGACGACGAAAAGGGGCGTGCCAGCAAGGCCGGCATCACGGACCTCGATCGCGTCTACACCCGCGACGACATGGTGACACAGGATGTGATCTTTGCCGCCACCGGCGTGACTGACGGCTCACTTCTGGCGGCTGTGCACCGCGAACCCGGCTGGCTGACCTGCGAAACGCTTTTGATGCGGTCCAAAACGGGGTCCGTGCGCCGCATCAACTATCGCACACCCGTTCACACGGTCTGATGGCGGACGCGCGCCGCGTGCGCGCGCTCACACATAAAAAAAGGGGGCAATGTGGCGTTTCTGGATGTGGAGCATTCGCTGACCGGGCGCCGCTGGGTCGCGCCTCCGGCGGAAACCTCACGCGCCGCCGAGGCGCTGGCCCAACAGACCGGCCTGCCCCACCCTGTGTGCCAGATCCTCGCCCGCGCCGGGATCGCGTCCGAAGACGCACAGGCCTATCTGGCCCCGACATTGCGCGATCTCATGCCCGACCCGCGCAGCCTGCGGGATATGGAACAGGCGGCCAAACGGGTTCTGGACGCAGTCAGGCAGCGCCAAAACATCGCGATTTTTGCGGATTATGACGTAGACGGGGGCAGTTCAGCGGCCCTGCTGCTCACCTGGCTGCGCGACCTGGGGCGACAGGCGACGCTCTATGTTCCTGACCGTATTGACGAGGGCTATGGCCCGAATGACGCAGCCATGGCCAGTTTGGCCACCAGTCACGACCTGATCATCTGCGTCGATTGCGGGACCCTGTCCCATGGCCCCATTGCGGCGGCGCAGGGCGCGGATGTCGTTGTGCTGGATCACCACCTCGGTGGGGAAACGCTGCCGCCTGCACACAGCGTGGTGAACCCCAACCGACAGGACGAGGACGGCGCGCTGGCACACCTGTGCGCCGCGGCGGTGGTGTTCCTGCTGCTGGTCGAGGCAGGGCGCCAGTTGCGCGAGGCGGGATCAACAAGCCCCGACCTGATGGCGATGCTGGACCTGGTCGGCCTGGCCACGGTTGCCGATGTGGCCCCGCTGACAGGCATTAACCGTGCTTTTGTGCGGCAGGGCCTGACGGTGATGGCGCGACGCGACCGTCCGGGACTGGTGGCGCTTGCGGATGTGGCTGGCATGGACACGGCGCCCACGCCCTACCACCTGGGTTATCTTCTGGGGCCGCGCATCAATGCGGGCGGACGCATCGGGCAGGCCGATCTGGGCGCACGCCTGTTGTCCACCTGCGATCCGCACGAGGCTGCGGCCCTCGCCCAGCGTCTCGATACCCTCAATGGCGAACGGCGCGACATCGAGGCCTCGGTGCGCGCCGCCGCCCTGGCCCAAAGCGAGGCGCGCGGGCACGAAGGTGCGCTGGCATGGGCCGCCGGGCCCGGATGGCATCCCGGTGTGGTCGGCATTGTCGCCGCGCGCCTGAAAGAGGCCACCAACCGCCCCGCCATCGTCATCGGAATCGAGGATGGAATTGGCAAGGGCTCCGGGCGCTCCGTCTCGGGCATCGACCTTGGCGCGCCGATCCAGCGGCTGGCTGCCGAAGGCTTGCTGATCAAGGGCGGCGGACACAAGATGGCCGCCGGCCTCACCGTCGCCGAAAACAAGATCGACGCGGCCATGACGCGCCTGTCCGAACTGCTGGCAAAACAGGGCGCGGATGCGCTGGGGCCGGCCGACCTGCGCCTGAGCGGCGCGCTGATGCCGGATGCCGCGACGGTCGCCCTGCTGGAACAGATCGACTCGGCCGGTCCTTATGGGGCTGGCGCACCTGCCCCGCGCTTTGCCTTTGCAGCTATGCGAATCCTGCATTCGAAACGGGTCGGCGAGAACCACCTCAAGCTGTCCTTCGGAGCGCCGGGCGGCACCCGGCTGGATGCCATCGGCTTTGGTGCGTTTGACGGTCCCCTCGGTCCGGCCCTCGATGGGCATGGGGGTGCGGCATTTCACCTTGCCGGACGGCTTGAAATCAACACGTTTCGCGGACGCCAGAGCGTCCAGCTGCGTCTTGAGGACGCGGCACCTGCCTGACTTGCGGGCCCGCAGACAATCTGGCGGGTTGGCGTTTTTTCCGCTTGCGCCCAATACCCCGATTGCCTAAAGAACCGCACACAGTTTGTGTCCCGTTCGTCTATCGGTTAGGACGCCAGGTTTTCAACCTGGAAAGAGGGGTTCGATTCCCCTACGGGATGCCAATTGGTTTTCCAGGCATACGCGGCAATCCAGGACATCAATGCATTCAGGCGCGGCATGTTTGTGCCTTGCGGGCAGTGTTGCAATGGATTTGTGCAGAGTGTGAAGCTCTGTTTGTTGACAACCCTTCGGTGGACAAGTCTGGCACGGCTCATCTTTGCAGAAACCAATAGTGGACCGCCATCCGTGACCTCATTGCGAACAGCCAGAACCCCTGCATTTCAGCCCCAACAGCCGCGTGCCGCATGGCCGGGGCGAACCCGGGCACCAGTGGCATGGATCACGTTCGCGGTGCACCACACCAACCCCGGATCCAGCGCAAATTCGAGCGCTGGCGTCAGACCCTGAAGAACCGCGTCCTGCTGGGAAATCACGACCTGCCGGGACATCCTGAACGTCAGATAGACACCTTCGTCGATCGCCAGGACCACCGCCGTTACGACCAGATCAGGGCCAATCTGACGCCCGCAGACCTCTCAAACGGGCGCGGTACGCCACCTCTGAAAGTGAGGGAGGCGTTCTGGAAACAGATGATCCGAAAACGCCGCTTGCAGCACCAAACCGCTGCCGCCTGAACACAAACAGAAACCGAACCAGAGCCTTCGCTACGAGACGGCCCGGGGATTCCGGAAATCTGTGGTAACGGACACCCGCGCGGCATCCATGTCGGCCGCCGGCCCGCCGCCTGACCGCAATTTGCCACCCGGTTTGAGCGCGCCAACGACGAAACGGATCATCCCAAGATCAAGCGATGCTCAGCGCATTTGCGCACGCTCTGCCGCGGTCATTTGCAGCAGATCAGTCTGGCGTCTCTCCTGGCATTTCTGGGGCCATAACAGGCGGGGCAAATCGACAATTGTGCATATCCAGAGGAGAATACATTTCGATTTCAGTAACTTATGGGGTTTTTAGAACGGCAACTGCCGCACGTGTCAGGCGCCGATAGCGTTGCGCAGTTTCGCCGATGCTCGCCTGAACCGCACCCAAGGCGCGAAGGGACAGCCCGGTTCCGTCGTGATTCGATTTGCCGACAAGCGGCGGCGCCCTGTCGGCCGTCACCTGATACAAGGAAGGTCGCAAAACACCGGCAAGCGAGAGGCGTGGTACAATCGCACTGGCTGACCAAGGCAACGGGACGCCAGCGCCACCCGTTTCCGCGTTGAAGGTGTGCGGCAATCGGACGTCAATAATCAATGCAACCGGGGGGGGCGCAGACTGTTTATGCAGAACCTTAGAGTTAAAAAATCAGACGGCGGAGTCGGGACAGCGGACTGGTCGCGCTATTGTCTGATCGCGGCGCACAACTCTGATTTAGCTGAAGAACAATGGGGCCACATTGCACATTAGTCAATTCGCACAATGAAACCTCTACTGGAAACAAGTCATTGTTTTCAAGAATGAATACGTACTGGCCGAACAAAATGCATCGCGCGACGTTGCAGCGATTGCCGATGTCAGCGCGGAAAGTTGGCAGCCCGGCAACCGCCCGGCCAAACGAAGTGCACATTGCGCTTACACAACGGGCTTTACCTGTTCCGTTACGGGTGTACCGGCTGTGATGCCGAGCCAATATCAAATCGGTTGAAAGTCACGACTGCGCTTCGACTTTGGGGGGGTCGCTTTCGGCGCCTGGCAACGGCCTGTTGCGCAAGGAAGGGTGATAGATGGTTTGGGTGGCCCTCCCACTGTTCTTGGAGGCATACAGGGCCACGTCGGCATCATCCATGATCTCGGCCACGCTTGTCGGCGATTGCGGGTCGAAAAAGGCAATGCCTATGCTGGCTGAAATTTGACAGTCCTCGCCTTGAAATTTCATCGGACGCGACAACTGATCGATGATGCGGCACCCGATGTTCTCCAGCACTCGGGCGCCGTTGGCATAGGGCAGTATGATCACGAATTCGTCGCCGCCGACCCGCGCGACCGTGTCGCTTTCCCGGGTTTCCTCGACCATGATACGCGCCACGTTTTGCAGGACATAGTCGCCCGCCGCATGGCCAAGCGTGTCGTTGACCGCCTTGAACCAGTCCAGATCGACCTGCATCAGGCCAAAACGTGTTCCCCATTCAACATGCCGCGCCAACACATGGTCCATCGCCCGGCGGTTTTTCAATCCGGTCAGCGTATCTGTGAATGCCTGTTCCTCGGCGGCGATCCTTGCCCCCTGCAAACGCAGGTTCAGCTTGCGCGAGGCATCCATCGCAGCGGACTTGGCCTCGACAAGGTACAACATTTCGACGGTCAGGTCAGTGGCGGCAAAATCGGCACTGGTCAGGGCGAAATCGGTCACCGCGTCCACAACTGAAATTCCAAAAGACAGGTTGAGGATGCTATGGCCCGGCTCTGGCGCCGGCATCAGTACCCCCTTGATCTCGGTGTGTGGAGGCGCGCGCAGTTGCAGGTGCAATTTGGTGCCGGCGGTATGGCGCAATTGCGCCATCGTGGTGATCGTGCGCGGGCGTTTGAGATCGAAAACATCGAGAAAACCACAGCCCACCAGGGAACTGTCGGGTTGCAGTTTCTGCACCGTCGGCCCGGCATGCACCACTTTGCCGGTTTCGGACAGCACCAGATGCATCGGGCACAGAACATCCAGCGCCGTTTCGAGTTGCGCCGCCCCCGTCACAGCGCGCGCGCGCCAAGGTCAAACGACCGGCCCTCGGCAAATTCGGTTTCAATCAGGGTGATCGAGATGGTCTCGCCTTCCTCGTCCGATCCTTCATGTTCCAACACGGCCAACACTCCGTAATCATCCGCCATGGCGCGCAAGACGCCCATCATGACATGTCCATACCCGCCTATCGAACTTTTGCAGACCAGACTGAAATGTCCGTGCGCATGTTCCCGCAATTCGATTTGCGGCAAATTCAGATCCGAAACCGCAAGTCGCGCGCGATCCGGCAAATCGTCAAGTGAATGCAGAAATTCGACAAAATTCACGCCGCCGAAACGCAGCAGGCGGCGCAACGCCTCGACATTGGGATTGGACACAAGGTAGGTCCCGATATCTTCCATCACCTCGTTCCGGTCGCGATCAAGGGCATTGCTGACGGCGTTCAGCACGTCTGGCGTGACCTCGTCACCATAGGTCAGCATCGACTCGAATTCGACAAAGCCCAGATTGGCAATGCGCGTCGCCTCGACCCAGGTTTCCAAGCCGTAACTGTCGACCACAAAGCTTTGTATGGCGCGGTTAATTAACCCATGCATGACAGTTTGATCCCAATTCCTGCGTGGCAGTCTTGGCGATCAGGCCTAAACATTCCGATAACAGATAAAAGTCTTCGTATTTTCGGGGGCTGCGGTGCGGGTCCTCTAGGGTCAGGAGGCATTCATTATCCTAGAAATCGGTTGGCGCGCCACCTTCCGACTTGCGACGGGCGACAAACTCCGCCAGCTCATCCCGTATGGCGGGGTCAAGCGCAGGTGCTTCGAACGAATTTACGATGTTCTTGAACATCGTGTGGGCACGTTCCTGCGTCCACACACCACCCGAGGCCTCCCAGCCTTCGTAGTTTTTCCAATCACTCAGGAAAGGCTGATAGAAAGCAGTGGCATAGCGATCCTGGGTGTGCTGAATCCCAAAGAAATGGCCCGAATTGCCGACCGACTTGATCGCATCCAGTGCGATCTCATCCGGCCCGGTCGCCGTCAGCGACGGATCCAGATAGCGTTGAATCTGTTGCAGGATTTCGCAGTCCATGATGAATTTCTCGGGGCTCGCGATCAGCCCGCCCTCAAGCCAGCCGGCCGCGTGATACACCATGTTCGTGCCCGATTGCACCGCCGCCCAAAGGCTGTTGGAGGTTTCCCACATCGCCTGCCCGTCGGGGACGTTGGCCGCGCACACACCTGACGAGCGCATCGGCAGACCGTAAAACCGCGCCAGTTGCCCGGTCATCTGGGTGGCGCGCATATATTCGGGCGTGCCAAAGGCGGGTGCCCCCGATTTCATGTCGACATTCGAGGTAAACGTGCCGATGGCGCAGGGCGTGCCGGGGCGCACGTATTGAAACAGCGCAATGGCACACAGCGCCTCTGCAATGGATTGCGCAACGGCCCCTGCCATGGTCACCGGCGCCATCGCGCCTGCAAGGGTAAAGGGGGTCACCACCACTGCCTGCCCACGCCGCACAAGACGCAGACAACCGTCAATCATCGGGTGGTCGTGTTTCAGCGGCGAGGTCGAGTTTATGTTGGTGTACATGCGTGGCGTGGCTTCGAATTCGGCATCCGACAGCCCGCCGGCGATGCGCACCATCTCCATCACATCCTCGACGCGTTCCTTGCCCAGGCTATAGGCGTGCATGACCTTGTCAGTCAAAGTCAGCTTGTCATACACCACATCAAGGTGACGGACAGAGGCGTGGATATCCACGGGTTCCACCGGATAGCCGCCCGCAAAGTGGATACAGTTGAAGTACTGTGTCAGCTTCAACAGGTTCGCGCACATTTCGCGCGTACCGGGCACTTTGGTGCCGATATTCATATCCCAGTAATTCGGTGGCGATGATACGTTGCCAAAGTTTATGTGACGCCCGCCAATGGTGATCTGGCGGTCGGTATTGCGCGGGGTCAGCGTGAAAGAGGACGGCGCCTTGCCGATCATCTCCATCACGAATTCGCGGTCCATGAACACAAGGTCGCCGTCAATCCGGCACCCCGCTTCGCGCAGAATGCCAAGGGCCTCTTCGTTCAGGAACTGGACGCCGATTTCCTCGAGAATGCGCATGGCCCCATCGTGAATCGCGGCCACGCCTTCGGGGCGCAATGGCTCGACCGGGGGGTCGGTCAAAACCGGCGGGTTCCAGGGCATCTGTTCGATCACTGCGCCGCCGCGCCGGGCAGCAGCGCCTGCGCGTCCGCCGCCGCGCGTCTTGCGCCTGGTGTCCGTGTCGCCCATGAAAATTCCCTCCGATGCAGTCTTGGACCCAAGACACATCAGGCGGCGCGAAACCACATTGCCGTTTGCGACGATGCGTGTCGTTTTTAAAGAGAGGCCGCCCGCATCACGCGCCAGCCCGGGGCATCCGATCCAGCCAGTCGGGGATATGGCCGATATCAGGCAACACGACATGTGCATGCGGGGCAAGGTCGTCGGCGTCGGCCATCCCGGTCAGAACAGCCACACAGCGCATACCCGCCGCGTGTCCCGCGCTCAGGTCATGCAAGCTGTCGCCCACCATCACGACAACCTCGGGCACGAGGCCAGTGGCCTCGCAAAACGCCAGCAACTGGCCCGGCGCCGGCTTGCCGCCATGGCCGCTGTCAAATCCGGCAATGAAATCGAAATGCCCGGTGACCCCCGCGGCATCCAGATGCGCGCGCGCCGGGGCTTCGGCGTCATTGGTCGCCACGCCAAGCGCAAGGCCGCGTGCGCGCAGTCCCGCAAGGAAAGGGGCCAGCGGGACGGCCTCGGCCTGTGGGGCCTGCCCGGACTCTTCGTTCAGCATGTAAAGCAACCGGTTGGTCGACAGGTCGGGCAGATACGGGGCAAGGGCGGCCGCCACATCGGCCGAGGTGCCCGCAATGACAAGAGAGTCGCGTGCAAATCTGCGTTTGGCGACATCAAACCCGATGGCGGAACCCAGATCGGCGGCCCGCCCGCGATCCCCCCCGGCAACGCGCATCAAAAAGGCTGCTGCCCATGCCTCCCACGTGGTTGCAAAATCAAAAAGCGTGCCGTCCTTGTCAAAGATGATGCCCTGCACAGGGACACGGCCGCCCGTCACGTCCCCCGTCACGTCCAATGCACCTGTTCACCGCCGGGCAGGGCCATGCGGGCATACATCGGTTGTTCATAGGCCATGCCTTGCGCATCACAGAACGCCGTGACCCAGGCATCGTCCATCATGATGAAATCCAGCAAGGCGCCCAGAAAGGCCGGATCGCTCGCCCCGGCCCGCACATCTGCCTCGCTCGCTCCGGTTGCGCCGAGGAACACAGGCAGCAACTCTGCGTTGCCCGCCATCCAGCCAAGCGCCGTCAGACCAACGACTTCGGCGGATTCTTGCGACATTACCATCCCATTTGACCCTTTCGGCGGACTTGGAAACCCTTTGTTAACTTAAACAAACAAATAACGAATGCACAGGAATTGTAACGAATTGGACTGGACAGATGCACGGAAAGATCCTCGTCATCGACGCCATCGCGACCAACCGCATCGTGTTGCGCGTCAAACTGGCGGCCAGTCATTACGAAATGATGCAGGCCGGCAGCATTGGCGAAGCGATGGGCGTCATCGCAAAATCCATGCCCGACATGATCCTGTGCGGCGACACCCTGCCCGACGGAGATCCGTTGCGCCTGATGGCGCGGCTGCGCAAGGCTGGTCTGGCAGGCAAGGTTCCGGTGATCGTGATCGGGGCGCCTTGCAGCTTGCAGGACCGTCAGCGTCTGTTCGCGGGCGGGATCGAGGATGTGCTGGAACGCCCGGTGGACGACCAGCTTCTTCTGGCACGCACCCGCAGCGTGATGCGCGCCTATGCCTCGGCCAGCGAATGGACCCTGCGCGACGGCACCTCGCGGGCGCTCGGTTTCGCGGAACCCAAGGCCCGGTTTGGCCCGAAACAGGTGGTGCGGGTGATTGCAGGCGAGTGCGAGAAAATTGCCGACTGGTGTGATGCGCTGAAACCAAAGCTGTCCGCGTCTCTCAGCCTGTGCACCCCGGCGACAGGCGTCATGGGCGACGCGCCGGGCGCTGTCCCGGACGCTTTTGTGCTGGTGATCGATTCCACCACCAGCCTGGACATGCTGGGGCTGCTGGCATCAATCCGCAGCCATGCCACCACGCGCCACAGCGCCATAATGGTCGTGCAGGCCGACGATGATCCGCGTCTGGGCGCGCAATTGCTGGATATGGGTGCGAATGACCTCGCCGGATTTGACCGCGATCCGGAAGAACTGGCACTACGCCTCAACACGCTGATGGAACGCAAACGCATGTCTGACGCGCTGCGCGACACCGTTCGTTCGGGCATAGAGGCGGCGATGATCGACCCTCTGACCGGCCTGCACAATCGCCGGTACGCCATGCCGCATCTGGCCCGGATCGTTGACCACGCAACCCAGTCCAAAAAGCCGTTTGCCGTCATGGTCGCCGACATGGACCACTTCAAAAAGATCAACGATTCCCACGGGCACGCGGCAGGCGACGCGGTGCTCGTGGAAACCGCCCGCCGCCTGCGCGAAAACCTTCGCGCCGTGGATCTGGTCGCCCGCATCGGTGGAGAGGAATTCTTGATTGTCATGCCCGGTGCAGCACTTGGCAACGCCCGCAAGGCCGCCCAGCGCCTGTGCGCGATGATCCGCGACACGCCCTTTACGGTGCCCGGGCATCACTCTCCTATCAACGCGACGATTTCCATCGGGCTTACGGTCTGTGACCCGTCGATCAAACCCGCACTGTCCATGCCGACAGACGCCGATGCCCTGCTCGATCGTGCTGACAAGGCGCTTTATGGCGCCAAGGCCGAAGGGCGCAACCGAGTGACCCTGCTGCGTCCCGCCGCCTGACGCGATCCGGTCAAAAACATGTCGGTGAGGGCATGTCGCTGAGGGAATGTGGCGCGGACAGCGGCGGCGCGCATGCAATCCGGACCGGACGAGCGGTGATCCTGCCTTCACTCAGGGGCTTGTGGCCGATATGGCAACGACCGACTGGGCGGCGGTGACGACGGCGAAGGGCTGCAATCACAGCCGGGGGCAAAAACCGGACGCGTGAAACCGCATCAGTGACGTCTTGCGTCTCACTTCCGGTTCCTGGGCCGCCCGCCGCGATCCAGCGCGTCTTGCATCCGCTCGGTATAGGCCATCCGCTCTGCGTCGCTCAGGCGCGCGACGGCGTCCAGCCATGCGTTCTGCGCGACGGACTGCACGCGCGACGCACCTTCGGCCTGACGGGCCAGAACCGCCCGCACCGCAGCCGCATCAAAGGGACTGGCCTGCAATGCGGTGATCATCTCGCGGTATTCCGCGCGGCGCGCACGGCGGTCGGGCACGCCTTCGTCGCGCCGCACCGCGCCAAACACCTCACGACGCATGTCATGCGGCAAGGAGAGCACATAAGGCATCGCGTACCCCATCGACGGCGCGCGCCCGGCCATCGGCCCGCCGCGCAGGGCAAAGCCCGCCGCAAGACCCGCAATCGCAAGGTTCACCGCCAGTGAAAGCGCGAGCGCGATCTTGATCCACAGCGGACAGCGGACGGTTTTGGTATCTGCATCCATGTTCAGCCTTCTTCCATATCCCAGCCAAAGGCATCGAGCGTGCCGGGGCTGTCATAATATGTCTCGTAACTCACCGACCACGGTGTCGTCACGCCAACAGTTTCAAGACCACCCAATCCAACGACAAATCCGGTGGCCGCCGCCGCCGCAAGGCCGCCCACGGCCGCCCAGCCGCCAATCCCGTCCACGACCTGACGCCACCACGGGGCCTGCGTGACGCGCCCGCCCGGCGGAGGCAGCATCGCCTGCGCATCGCCCATGACACGCGCCATCAGATCATCGGATGCGTCCGGCAGGTCCGCACGGGCCAGATCATCCAGCACGCTGTCAATCCAGTCGTCGTCCTTGCGGGGGGGCGGGGAATTGGTCATCTTGTTCATCCTTCCTCAAGTCCAAGGGCAGCCACCTGCCCCTGAAGTGCCGCCGCAAGGGCGCGTTTGCCGCGTGCGGTCAGGCTTTCGACGGCCTCGGTGCTGACATCCAGCGCGGCTGCGATCTCGGGGTTCGATGCCCCGTCGAAATGACGCATCGTTACAGCGATCCGCTGGCGCTCGGGCAATGCGGCAAGGGCATCGCGCAAGGCCGCCATTCGTGCGTCGGCCTGCATCCGCGCCTCGACCGACGGGGTCGGGTCCTCGGGCTCGGCCACTTCATCAAGCGGCAGCGACCGGCGTGGGCGCTTGCGCAGACGATCGGTACACAGGTTGGAAACCACACGGTAAAGCCAGGTGGTCACCCTGGCCTCGCCTGCCCGCCAGTCCGGCGCGACACGCCAAAGACGCATCATCGCCTCCTGAGCAACATCCTCGGCCTCGCCCGCATCGCCCAGCATCCGTACCGCCTGCCCGAACGCGCGCGGCGTCAACCGCACGGTCAGCAAACGCGCGGCACCGGCATCCCCGCGCGCATAGGCGGCAAGAAGGTCGGCGTCATCCGTATGCGGATCGGTATCAAGCGGCATGGCCATCAGGTCCGGGCTATCCCTGCCCTGCCCCCTTGTGCAAGGGGCAGGACACAGATGGGTTACTTGTTGCCGTGGCGTTTGCCACCCCGGCGTTCCTGCATCTTTGCACGGGCTTCTTCGAATTCTTCTGCCGAAATGCCACCGCTGCTGTCGGCATCGAGGCGATCAAACATGCGGGCAGGATCGCGGCGCGGGCCCTTCATCTCGTCGCGGGCCAGCTTGCCGTCGTCATCGGCATCAAGGCGTTCCATCATCCGTGCGGCACGATCACCGGCACGTTGCTGATCGGCGGCTTCCAGTTCGCTCGCCGTGAGGAACCCGTCGCCATCCGTGTCGGCGGCCTCGAAACGGGCATCCCCGCGCGCCTGCATTTCGCTCAGCGAGACCTCGCCATTGCCATCGGCATCCAGCGTGGCAAAGTCGGGGCCGCGTTCGCGGGCCATTGCCGAAAGGGTCGTGACGCCGATGGCGGCTGCTGCGATGACGGTGATGAATGTTGTGCGTTTCATGTCAGTGGTACTCCGTTTTTTACCTCAGGGCGGATCGGCTTTTCCAACCGCGCCATACCCATCAAACGGACAGCACACACAGTTCCGTCGAAAAAAGTTGCAAAACGCGTTTGCGCGACATCGGGACGCAAGTACACTATGGCCCATTTCCTCTTGGCCGACACAGGCGCATGATACGCTATCTCCGCTAGGGACATGTTTCGTGCAAACCAATAATCCGACCGACGAGGGCACAGAGCGGCCCGTGCGCCCCGCATTGTTTCGCGGCTGGCGCCGCAAGTGCCCACGTTGCGGGCAGGGCCGACTGCTCAAGGGCTACCTGAAAGTGGCCGACGACTGCCCGGTCTGCCGACTGAATTATTCGCATCACCGCGCCGATGACGGGCCTGCCTACCTGACCATCCTGCTGGTGGGGCACCTGATGGCGCCCTTGCTGCTCTTTACCTTTGAGCGGTGGCGGCCCGAACCGCTGGTTCTGTTCACCATCTTTGCGGTGGGGTGCGTTGCGCTGTCACTTTACCTTCTGCCCCGGCTCAAGGGGGCCATCGTCGCCTTTCAATGGGCGCGCGGCATGGGCGGATTTGCCCAATCCGGCTGATCCGCCTAACCTCGCAAGTGACGCCGCGAACAGCCAATGGCCCGGACAAGCACCCCCATGGACAAAAGCCAGATACGCAACGCCTCGACCGTCATCGTGCTGCGCGACCGCACGACGACGCCGCGCATTCTGATGGGACAGCGCGGGGCCAGGGCGGTGTTCATGCCCAACAAGTTCGTTTTTCCCGGCGGCGCTGTCGATGCCGCCGATCACGCCGTTCCGCTGGCGACCCCGGTCGCGGCACCAAACGCGGCCCGTCTGGACGACGACAGCGCGCCGGGCCTTTGCACGGCCCTTGCGGCGGCGGCCATACGTGAGCTGTTCGAGGAAACCGGGCAGGTGCTGGGCACGCCCGGAGCATGGGATACACCGCCACCGGACTGGCGCGGGTTTGCCGCAACAGGCCATGTCCCGCACGCAGCCCCCTTGCAGTTCGTGTTCCGCGCGCTGACCCCGCCGGGGCGGCCGCGCCGCTTTGATGCACGGTTTTTCCTGATCGACGCAGACGATCTGGCCTCGGACCCGGATGACTTTTCCGCCGCCTCGGACGAGTTGTCACATGTGCAATGGGTGGCTCTTGATGCCGTGCGCAGCTTTGACATGCCTTTCATTACCGAAGTCGTGCTGAGCGAAATCGCGGCCCGCGTGCACGACCGCGCCCCACCGCCCAGCGTGCCGTTCTTCAAGAACAATGACGAGGAAAGCCTGTTCCTGCGCCTGCGTGGCAAGCCATTGGCGGACTAGGATACAGCCCTCAGATCACCGCGATCAGCATCAGGATCGAGCCAAGCAAGACGCCCATGCCCACCCATTCGCGCGCACTGACCGCTTCGCGGAAGACGATGACAGACGCCAGCGCGCTCAGCACCAGTTCAACCTGTCCCACCGCATTCACATAGGCCGCGTTCTGAAGCGTGAAGGCCGTGAACCAGCAAAACGAACCCAGCATCGACATCAGCCCGACCCAGACAGCAACACGACGGGCCGCCCAGACGGCACTGACCTGCCCCGGATCGCGCCAGCGCAGCCAGATCACCATGGCCACCAGCTGCATCGCCGTGACCGCCGACAGGGTCAGACCCGCACGTGCCAGAGGGTCGTCCATCCCCAGGCTGAGCGATGCACCGCGATAACAGACCCCGGACACCGCAAAAAGCAAACCCGAGGCAAGACCAAGCCCCACCGCCCGGTTCGCCATGTCCCGCCAGCCAAAACGCACCAGTTCCGGCGGCGCAGACAAAAGCATGACACCCGTCAGGCCGATCCCGATCGCGGCAAAGCCCCAGCCGCTGACCGTATCGCCCAGCAGCACCCAGCCCACCAGAACCGCCTGCATGACCTCCGTCTTCTTGAAGGTGATCCCGACGGCAAAATTGCGCGCCTGGAACAGGCGCACCGTGGCCACCGTGGCAAGGATCTGCGCCAGCCCGCCCACCGCGCCATAGATCCAGAAGGTCGGGCCAAACCCCGGCCACTCATTTCCGCTTGCCCCCATATGGATCACGATCAGCACCGCCACGAGCGGGGCAGAGTAGAAGAACCGCGCCAGCGTCGCGCCACCGGCGCTCAACGTGCCAAGCGACAACTGGCGTTGCAGCATAAAGCGCAGCGTCTGAAACAGGGCCGCCGCCAGCGTGATGGGAATCCAGAGGGTCATGCCCCTCTATGCGCGATCAGGGATCACGCGACCAGAGAGGATGAGGCACCGGATCCTTGGCCTTGAAAAGGTGCTGCGCAAACACGTGCCCGTATGAACGATAGCGATAGCCCTCGTTGCTGCTCAGATACCGTGCGGCATTCTCGCGGTAAAGCGCCGGCAGCCTGTACCACGGCACACGCGGATGCATGTGGTGCACAACGTGCAGGTTGTTGTTGAGAAAGAGAAATGCCAGCACCCCGCGATCCTCGACGATCACGGTACGTCCGCGCACAAGTCCATGCGCCCGATGTTCCAGAAAGGTGCGTATCTTGAGAATGGACAAAGCCGCATAGCACGCAAAAAGGTAAACCCAGACCGGCATTGGCGAAATCCACACGAGGGCCAGCACCAGAACCGTGCCCGGGACATGCAGCAGCCACGCCCTGATAACCTGCCCATCGCCCTGCCGGATGGCGCCCCAGTCGCTGCGCATGAACGTGATCTGCGACACGACGGGACCGATCAGAATGCGCCCGGCCAGCGTGTTGTTCCATGACAGCACGCGCCGCAGGACGCGGGGCAGTTCCGCCCAAACCGCCGGGTCAAGATAGTTGGATTCCGGGTCATCATAGGGGTCCGTCAGGCGCGCATCGTGATGATGCGCAAGGTGCATGTCGCGAAACCGCACATAAGGAACGAACAGCCCCGGCGTGACGATCACCAGCGCCTCGCTCGCATGACGCGAGGGAAAGGGATGGCCATGCAGCACTTCGTGGGTAATGGACGAATGCAACACCAGCGCAATCACCAGCACCAGCGCGGCAACAGGAACAGACCAGGCCGCCAGCACGAACAGGCCAAGCCCCCACGCCGCGATGCACCCAAGATAAAGACCAAGCGTCACCCATTCCACAATGGCCGGGCGCTCAAGGGGCAGTCGCGTGGTATTGGTCCTGTCTGGCATAGGTGTCTGCGCTCCGTCGGGATCAAAGGGGAATGGCGCAACCTATCGTGGCGCACAGCAAGAACGCATTCGGAATATTGTTCACAATCAGCGCGATCTGTGACATTTATCTGCACATGAGTGGTATTATCGACAAACGTGACCGAGCGGACCGGTTCCGCCGCCGCCTGCAGCGGGCGATGCGGACGGCAGGCCTCAACCAAAGCGCACTGGCGCGCCAGATCGGGGCCGACCGATCCACCATCTCGCAGGCGCTGAACGATGGCGGGGCACGGCTGCCCGGCGCACAGGTGGTGGGGGCCTGCGCACAGGCGCTTGGCGTATCGGCCGACTGGCTGCTGGGTCTGTCGGACCGCCCCGAAAGCGCGGCCGCCCTGACCGCCGCCGCCCTGACCCTCACACAGGCCTCCCGCGCGCTGGTCGATGAGCGGATCTTTGGATGGCACAAGGAAGCTGCAGGCTACAAGATCCGCCATGTGCCCGCCGGTTTGCCCGACATGCTCAAGACCCGGGCGATGCTGGAATGGGAATACAGCCCCCATCTGGGACGCACCACGGCACAGGCCATCAACGCCTCACGAGACCGCCTGGACTGGATGCGCACCGCACGCTCGGAATATGAAATCGCCATGCCGCTGCACGAACTTCTCAGCTTTGCAGCCGGGACAGGCTATTACGAGGGACTGCCGCGCAATACCCGCACCGGTCAACTCGACCACCTGCGCGATCTCGCCACCCAGCTTTACCCGCGCCTGCGACTGTACCTGTTTGATGCACGCCAGATCTACGCAGCCCCGATCACCGTTTTCGGCCCGCTCCTCGCCGTGCTTTACACCGGCGGACACTACATGGCCTTCCGTGACCGCGAACGGATCGAAACCCTGACACAGCACTTTGACGAACTTGTGCGACAGGCCGCGTTCACGGCCCGCGACATCCCCCCCCATCTCGACACCTTGCGCGCACTGATCAGCTGATATCTGTTTCGGAGCCGCCCTCGCCTGATCGCCAAGAGACGGGGGCCGGGCTGACGGTCAAGCTGAAATGCGGAGGGTCCCTGAAAAAGGAAACCGCATTTCTGCTTGAGCGGCAGACCGGCCCCTGTCACGCCAGAGATCGGGCGCGGGTGGATGCGACACAGATATTTCTGGTTTGGTGAGTCCCGAAGCGGCAAACCGATAATGTAATGCGCGCGCCAGCGCGCTCCGTTTGGTCACAGTCCCTGATCACAGCCTGGGGTCCGGGTTCTCTGTGTGGCCATCGACAGCGATCACCTGCCCCGACACACGCCGCGCCGCGCCCGTTGCCAGAAACACCGCCATATCCGCGATATCCCGCGCCTCGACAAATGTCCGCATTGAAGTGCCCGAGGCATAGCCCTCATAAACCTGATCCCGGGTCATGCCCTTGGCCGCCGCCTCGCGTTCCAGCACACCCTCCATGCGCGGCCCCTCGACCGCGCCGGGGCAGATGGCATTGGCACGCACCCCGAACGGACCCGCTTCCATGGCAACCGTTTTCATCAAACCGATGATCGCCCATTTGGCGGCGGCGTATGGCGCGCGGTTGGGATAGCCAAATATCCCGGCCGTGGACGCGGTAAAGATCACGGCGCCTCGCCCGGCGGCCTTCATCGGACCTATCGCATATTTGGTGGCCAGGAATGCGCCCTCAAGATTGACGGACACACAGCTGCGCCAGTCATCAAGCTCCACATCCTCTATGCGCGCGGTGGGTCCGGCGATGCCCGCATTGGCGCATAACACATCCAGCGTCCCGGCTTCGGCCATCACCCCGGCCATCCGCTGCGCGTCCGTCGCATCACAGTGGCGGCCCGTGACGGAACCCGGCAAAGCCTTCAACGCCACCGGATCGACATCCGTCACCCAGACGTCATGCCCCGCGGCATCAAACGCCTGTGCCATGGCCAGACCGATGCCCGAAGCCCCTGCCGTGATGAATACGCGGCTCACGGGCGTTGCCCCACCGCCCGCCCGACCCCCTCCGGCACCGGCAGTGCCGCATGGGCCGTCGCAATCCGGCCCAAAGCCGCGGCAATCGCCTTCGAAGGTTCGGACGGACGGCGGGTCTCAAGGCTGACATGCAGCAGGAAATGCTCACCCGTCGCCAGCAAACGCGCACCCTCGTACATTTCATGAAACAGATGCAGCTTCTTGCCCGTCCCGGACAGAACCTGCGTGCGCACCTCGATCACCGCGCCCGCGCCCGCCTCGTCCACATGGCGAATATGCGTCTCGGCGGTGAAATAGCTGCCCCCCGTCGCGATGTAGTCGGCATCGCACCCGATCAACGCCATGAAGCGGTCGGTCGCATCGCCAAAAGCCTGCAAATACCGCGCCTCGTTCATGTGGCCGTTGTAATCCGTCCAGTCCAGCGGCACTGCGCGGCGCACCGTCAGGATGGGGGCGGACAGATCCGTCAGATCATCCGCATGGGCGCCCAGAACGGTGCCGCTGCGCAACTGCGCCTCATGGGCATTCATCACCGCGCCAGCGCCCCAGTCGTTGGCCTTGAGGGCGCGCATCATGCCCACCAGATTGTCGTCGCGCGCCTTCAGCATGTCCGGGATGCTCATGTGACCCGACTGCGCGTCGGACTGGCCCGCGATCAGATCGACAAGGTCGTCGGTAAACTCCGGCACATCCATCAGCCGGGTCCACGGCCACTGCAATGCCGGGCCGAACTGCGCCATGAAGTGGCGCATCCCCGCTTCGCCGCCAGCGGTGCGATAGGTGTCAAACAGCCCCATCTGCGCCCAGCGGATGCCAAAGCCCATGCGGATCGCCTCGTCGATCTCTTCGGTGGTGGCGACACCATCCTTGACCAGCCACAACGCTTCGCGCCACACCGCCTCAAGGAACCGGTCTGCGATGTGGGCATCAATTTCCTTGCGCACGCGCAGGGGGAAATGCCCGAGTGACCGCAAAACGGCTTCGGCTTTTTCCACCAATGCGGGGTCAGTCGCGGGCGACGGCACCACTTCGATCAGCGGCATCAGGTAAACCGGGTTGAAGGGATGACAGACCATGATCTGTCCGGGGCGCGCGGCCCCCTGCTGCAACTCGGATGGTTTGAAGCCGGAGGTGGACGAGCCGATAACCGCGTCCGCCGGGCAATGCGCCTGCACCGAGGCCAGCACCTTGTGCTTGATGTCCAGGCGCTCCGGCACGCTCTCCTGTATCCAGTCCGCGCCCGCGACCGCCCCGGCCATGTCCGCGTGATAGCTCAACGTGCCCTCGGGCGGCAGGGCCACATCCGTCAGGCCGGGCAATGCGCGCCGCGCCTGCGCCAGCACCGGGGCCAGCTTTGCCCCGGCGTCCGGGTCAGGGTCGAACACCCGCACATCCCAGCCGTTCAGCAGGAACCGCGCGGCCCAGCCGCCACCGATCACCCCGCCGCCAATGATTGCCGCTGTCTTCATCTTGCCCTCACGCTCCATGTCTGTGTGCGATAGCCGTTGAAATCCAGAACCTGGCCTGCCGCTGTGACCTGATCGGCGCGAAAGCGGCCCGCCCTGGTGGCGATAAATCCGAACGCACCATCCGGCGTACCAAGTGCCACGGTGTGATGATCCGGGTCGGTCCAGATCACCCACAGATCGCGCTGCGTGCCGTCCGCATATCGCAGCTGCAAAATACCCGTCGCACGTGCGGTGATCGTGGCGCTGCCTGCCGGTTCGCGCCACGCGGTCGAACGGCCTGACACGGTAAAGCCGGTCAGATCCCACGCCGCGCCCGCAGCCGAGTGGACGCGCCAGTCGCCATCGAACAGGGCCGGGTCAAATCGCAGGATCGCCCCGATAGGCACAGTGGGATCGCGCAATGCCGATGCCTCGCCACCCCGGTTCGCACCGTCGGTACATGCGGCCAGCGCAAGCGCGAAAAAGGCATATCCAGCCCGACGGAACACACCCGGTGCGCCGTTTTCGCGCGCGGCGTCCGCGCGCATCTTCAGGCTTTCGGCTCCCGCTTTACCAGCCCGAGTTTCTCACGCACCTCGGACGGGCCAATCACGCGCGCACCCATGTTTTCGACAATGGTGACCGCACGTTCGACCAGTTGCCAGTTTTGCGCCAACGCACCCTTGCCCAGCCACAGGTTGTCTTCCAGACCGACGCGCACATTGCCCCCCGCCAGTACCGCCGCCGCAACATAGGCCATCTGATTGCGCCCCAGACCAAAGGCGGAAAAGGTCCAGTCATCAGGCACATTGTTCACCATCGCCATGAACGTGTTGAGGTCATCCGGCGCGCCCCACGGCACCCCCATGCACAGCTGAACAAGGGCCGGGGCATCCAGAACGCCGTCCTTGACCAGTTGTTTTGCATACCACAGGTGGCCCGTGTCAAAGGCTTCGATCTCGGGCTTTACACCCAGCGCGGTCATCATGGTGCCCATGGCCGTCAACATGCCGGGCGTGTTGGTCATCACGTAGTCGGCTTCGGCAAAATTCATTGTGCCGCAATCGAGGGTGCATATTTCGGGCAGGCATTCGGCAATGTGACGCACCCGTTCAGACGCGCCGATCATGTCAGTGCCCGCAATTGGCGGCATCGGAGACTCCGTCGGGCCAAAGACGATGTCACCCCCCATCCCGGCCGTGAGGTTCAGCACAACGTCCACCTCGGCCTCGCGAATCCGCCCGGTCACCTCGCGGTAATACTCCAGATCCCGGCTCGGTTTGCCGGTCTCGGGGTCGCGCACATGGCAGTGCACAATCGCAGCACCCGCCTTGGCAGCCGCAATCGCGCTTTCGGCAATCTGGGCAGGACTGCGCGGCACATGCGGGCTGCGGTCCTGTGTTCCGCCCGACCCGGTCACGGCGCAAGTCACAAAGACATCTTGGTTCATGGAAAGCGGCATCGGTGTTTTCCTTTGGATGTTTTGCCCAGTCTCGCGATCATTGATGCGCGTGCCATCCCAAAAACGTCAACACGCGCCCGAAAAACGCTGAATGCTCAATACGGCATCGGATGGGCGCGGTGCGCAACGTCGATCTCGTCCAGAACGTGTTTGTTCAAGACGACATCCGCGGCACCGATGGCCACCTCCAGCTGCTCCACGCTTGTGGCGCCAAAGATCACCGACGCCATGAAGGGGCGGCTCATGCACCACGCCAACGCCATCTGGACCGGGTCCAGCCCGTTGCGCCGCGCGACATCAAGATAGGCGTCGACAGCAGCAAATACCCGTTCGGTCCTGCGCCCGCCAAGGTCCGAGCTCAGCGACATGCGCGACCCGTCCGGGACCGCCCCGCCCTGATACTTGCCCGTCAGCAATCCTGCCGCGAGTGGCGAAAAGGCAAGCAGGCCGACATCCTCGTGAATGCTGGTTTCGGCCATGTCGGTATCGTAAAGGCGGCACAGCAATGAATATTCGTTCTGCATCGAGGCAACCCGCGGCCCGCCGGTGCGCTCGGCTGCGGCCAACCACTGACAAGTGCCCCACGCGCTTTCATTGGACAGGCCAAAGGCTCGGATTGTGCCACGATCGACCTCGCGCTGAAGCGCGCCCAGACAGTCATCCATGTTCTGACGCACTTGGGCCGGGTCGGGCCCGGTCGGATCATAGGTCCAGTTCTTGCGGAACATATAGCTGCCGCGATTGGGCCAGTGAAACTGATAAAGGTCGATGTAATCGGTCTGGAGACGGCGCAGCGAACCCTCGATGGTTTCGGGAATGGTCGCGGATGAAATCGGCGCTCCGTCGCGCACATGTCCCATGCCCTCGCCCGAGTGTTTGGTGGCCAGCACCATGTCCTTGCGGGCGCCGCCACGCTCGAACCACAGCCCGATGATCCGCTCCGTGCGCCCGATGGTTTCGGCGCGGATCGGGTTGACGGGATACATCTCGGCGGTGTCGACAAAGTCGATCCCGGCCTCAAGCGCGCGTTCGATCTGGGCGTGCCCTTCTTCGGCGTTGTTTTGCGTCCCCCATGTCATTGACCCAAGGCACAGCGCTGACACCTCGATATCCGTCCGCCCCAGTTTACGTCGCTCCATGGCCCTGTCCTTTCACGTCTGCCCCGGTGTGCGACCCTAGCGGGCAGACTGCGATGGGCAAGCGGTTTTTCTGCACGGTTCGCGCGACTGAATCATTGAGAACAAAAAATGAACATGTATGATGCAAACATGCCTGTACACCACCCACTCCTGCACCGCGCACCCGTGCGTGACACGCCCTGCCTACCGATATTGGCGCAGGGTCAAAAGCATGGATTGGGGGATGGGCTGGCGCTGGGGCGGGCACACGAGGCGTGCGGGCCCGCGCGCCACCGCCTGGCACTGTGGCTTGCGGCACAGACCACCGGGCCGGTGATCTGGATCGCCCCGGACTGGACTGCGGACCGCCTGAACCCCTGCGGCATGATGCCGTTCATCGACCCCGCCCGCCTGATCCTCGTACAGCCGAAACGGGCCGAGGATGTGCTGTGGAGCCTGGAGGAAGTGCTGCGCTCGGGCGCGGTCCCGCTGGTCATTGGCGATCTGCCGGGCCTGCCTGGTCTCACGGCGGTGCGGCGTCTGCATCTGGCGGCGGAAACCGGGGGCAAGGCACGCGGGCATGCGCCTTTGGGCCTGCTGCTGACCCCAGGCATGGGCGGCGCGCAAGGGGTCGAAAGCCGCTGGCATCTGGCCCCCGATCACAAGGGCACCACGGGGGCGTGGACGCTGACCCGGCTGCGGGCCCGCACCGCACCCGAACAGGCATGGCGCGTCAGCCGCGTGCCCGGCCAGGCGCTGCCACATGTCACACAAAAGATAAAAGCGGCATAAGCAGGACACAAATCAGAGGACGGCTGATCCATTCGCTGCTAGCGTTCACGCAATAATAAGGTTCCCGGCACTAAAAAAGACCGGAACCACCAGCAGTTCGAGGCAGAAAATGAAGCGCAGAACCGTCCTTGCCGGTGCCCTGGCGGTATTGGCATATCCGATGCATGTCGATGCGCGGCCCTATACTTTGGGCCCCGACGACGCGACAATCACGTACACGTTCAACCTTGGCGGCACACCGGTCAGGGGCATCGTACCGGTCGAACGTGCAAACCTCAGCATCGTCGCCAAAAACCTTGCCGCCTCCACCGCCGATGTCACCGCAGATGTCAGGCGCGCGCGCACCGGCCTGTTGCCGATCACAGAGGCGTTGAAATCCCGCAGCGTTCTGGCCGCGGCGGAGTTTCCAAAGGCGCGGTTCCGCTCGACCAGGGTCACGCTTGGGCCAGACGGGCGGATGTCGGATGGGGCGACGCTTGGCGGATTGTTGACCTTGCGCGGTGTCACACGCGACGTCCGTTTCAATGCACAGCTGTTTCGCAACACAGGCACCGCACCCGACGACCTTGACCGCCTGACCGTCATCCTGAATGGCAGCGTCAACCGGCGTGACTATGGTGCAAAGGGATATGGCGAACTGGTCGGCGACACCGTGCATATCGAAATCAGGGCACGGATCGAAACGACACTGTAAAGAACGTCAGGTGTCGGAAACAGGCAAGGGGCCAGCGCGCGAATAGGTCAGGTTCGGTCCCATGCGCCTGCTCATTTCCTTTGCCGCCCTCTTTCTTTCCGTCACCCTGCTGCAGCTCAGTTCAGGCTCGCTTGGGCCACTCGACGCCCTGTCGGGTTTTGCACTCGGGTTCAGCACGCAGGACATCGGCATTCTGGGATCGGCCCATTTCCTCGGCTTCTTCATAGGCTGTTGGTGGGCCCCGCGCCTGATGGGCAGCGTGGGCCACTCCCGCGCATTTGCCGCCTTCACCGCCACCGGGGCAATCGCGCTGATCGCACATATGCTGATCGTTGATCCGGTGGCCTGGGCGGTCATGCGCATTGCATCGGGCATGTGCATTGCCGGCTGCTACACAGTCATCGAGGCGTGGCTGCAGGCCAAGGTCACCAACGAAACACGCGGGCGGGCAATGGGCGTGTACCGGGTTGTGGACATGGGGGCCTCTCTGGCAGCCCAACTGGTGATCGGCGTGCTCGAACCGGCCAGCTATGTCAGCTACAACATCCTCGCGATTGTCTGCTGCACAGCGCTTCTGCCGCTGACACTCACGACGTCAAAGCAGCCCGAAACCCCGACGTCCCCCCGGCTCAGACCCCGCCTCGCATTCGAACGTTCGCCGCTGGCGGCGGCGGCGGTGATTGTTGCCGCGCTCTCCAGTGCCTCGTTCCGCATGGTCGGGCCGATCTACGGACAAGAAGTCGGGTTGAGCACACCGCAAATCGCGTGGTTTCTGGCGTCATTCGTTCTGGGCGGCGCGCTGGCGCAATACCCGGTGGGGTGGCTCGCTGACAAATTCGACCGTCGGTGGGTGCTGATCTGGTTGTCGGGTGCCGCCGTGGCAAGCAGCGCAATCACCGTGATGGCCAGTGGCCTTGGCACAGCAGGCATAATGTTGACGGCGGGGCTGTTCGGGCTGACCACGTTTCCGATCTATTCGGTCGCCGCCGCCCACGCGCATGATTTTGCGGACGCCTCGGAACGGGTCGAATTGTCGGCCGCGCTGATGTTCTATTTTGCCGTCGGGGCAATCGCGGCGCCGTTCACGGCATCCGCGCTGATCGACGCCTATGGGCCGCCCGCCCTGTTCGTGATGATCTCGATCGGACATGTTCTGCTCATTGTCTTCGGACTTGCCCGGATGCGCGCACGCGCAGCACCCGCCAAACGCACCCGCTATGTTTATTCACCGCGCACGTCTTTCTTAGTCGGGCGATTGACCGGGCGCAGCCGCGACCGGGACTGACGAGCGCACAGGGGGGTCTTTTCCCGGCCGCCCGGCACTGCTAGACGGAGGCCAGTTTTGCAAAGGCCCCGTCATGCAGCGTCACCTCATCACATCCGCGATCCCCTACATCAACGGGATCAAGCATCTCGGCAATCTGATCGGCAGCCAGTTGCCCGCAGACCTCTACGCCCGCTATCAGCGGGCGCGCGGCAACGAGGTTCTGTTCCTGTGCGCGACGGATGAACACGGCACACCCGCCGAACTTGCCGCTGCCAAAGCCGGCAAACCGGTGGCCGAATATTGCGCCGAAATGCACCGGATTCAGGCCGACATCGCCAAAGGATTCGGGCTGTCATTTGACCATTTCGGCCGCTCCTCTTCACCGCAGAACCACGCCCTGACCCAACATTTTGCCGGACGTCTCGCGGATGCCGGGCTGATCCGGGAAGTGTCTGAAAAGCAGGTGTATTCAATTGCGGACGGGCGCTATCTGCCGGATCGCTACATCGAGGGCACCTGCCCGAACTGCGGATACGACAAGGCCCGCGGGGACCAGTGTGAAAACTGCACCAAGCAGCTCGATCCAACCGACCTGATCAATCCCCGGTCCGCCATTTCCGGGTCGACCGATCTGGAAGTGCGCGAAACCAAGCATCTCTACCTGCGCCAGTCCGCGCTCAGGGACGATCTGGATGCCTGGATCGACAGCAAGACCGACTGGCCGGTTCTGACCACATCCATTGCCAGGAAATGGCTGCATGACGGGGACGGCCTGAAGGATCGCGGGATCACGCGGGATCTGGATTGGGGCATTCCGGTGCGCCGCGGCGATCAGGACTGGCCGGGTATGGAAGGCAAGGTCTTTTACGTCTGGTTCGACGCGCCGATCGAATACATCGCCTGCGCGGGCGAGTGGTCAGAGGCGAATGGCGGCGCGGATTGGGAACGCTGGTGGCGCACCGACAAGGGTGCCGATGACGTGCGCTATACGCAGTTCATGGGCAAAGACAACGTACCGTTCCACACCCTCAGTTTCCCGGCCACCATTCTGGGATCCGGTGAGCCGTGGAAAATGGTCGATCATCTGAAATCCTTCAACTTTCTGAACTATGACGGCGGTCAATTCTCCACCAGTCAGGGGCGTGGCGTGTTCATGGATCAGGCTCTGGATATTCTGCCCAGCGACTATTGGCGCTGGTGGCTGTTGTCCAACTGTCCCGAGACATCGGATTCGGAATTCACGTGGGAGCTGTTTCAGCAGGGCGTGAACAAGGATCTGGCGGATGTACTGGGCAATTTCGTCAGTCGGGTGACGAAATTCTGCCGGTCGAAATTTGGCGAAACGGTGCCGACCGGGGCGCCATATGGCGATCGTGAAGCGGCCCTGATCGTTGATCTTGAGGCGCGCATTGCGCGCTATTGCAACATGATGGATGCCATGGAAGTGCGCAAATCAGCGCAAGAGCTTCGCGCCATCTGGGTGGCGGGCAACGAATACCTTCAAGCGGCGGCCCCCTGGACCACCATCAAGGAACACGAGGCAGAAGCCGCCATGCAAATCCGCATGGGGCTCAATTTGATCGGGCTTTATGCAGTCCTTTCGGCGCCCTTCATTCCACAGGCGTCGGCCACATTGCAATCCGCGCTGGGGCTGGACGCCCTGGAGTGGCCGCAGGATGTCAACGCAGCCGTCACGCGGCTGTCGCCGGGTCATGAATTTTCGGTGCCCGGGAACCTTTTCTCGAAAATCACGGATGAAGCACGCAAAGACTGGCAAAAGCGTTTTTCAGGCGTGCGCCCCTGACGGATTTGTCTGCCCGAACCGGTCATCTCGCCGCTCGCACGCGCCAACAGTTCGCACTGTAGCGGACGGGCTGAGATTTTACCGACGATGTGCCCGAGGCAGGCCGGTGCCCGAATTGCCGTTGCCTTGCAGCTTTTGATGCTGACGGTTGGCCTTGTTCGGGGCGACAAGGGCACCGCCCTGCCAAATCAATGTCGAGACAGTATCAGGCCAGGGTCAGAATTCTTCCCATCCCGTATTCGCCGCAGGCGTCTCGGGCTTGTACGCCAGCGCTGTGTTTCCAACCGCGACCCTTACAGATTCCGCCTCGACCGCTAAGTCCTTTGCTGCCGGCACACGCGCAGGAGAAGCGTATTTTTCACCCAGTTTGAACTTTGCAACAGCCGCCGCAAGTGAATCCGCTTCGGACGTCAGCGCATGGCTTGCCGCAGTCGTCTCTTCGAACATCGCCGCGTTTTGTTGTGTCACGTGATCCAGTTCGTTCACGGCCATATTGATTTCATTCAGGCCCGCAGACTGTTCGCGTGCCGAGCTGGCAATTTCCGCAACGCGTTCAGATATGTCCGACACGGACAACACGATTGCGGCAAGGGCTGCGCCGGTGCGATCCACGAGATCGACACCTTGCTGCACCTGTTGCGCGCTGTCCGATATCAGCGTGTTGATTTCCCGCGCCGCTTCGGAAGAGCGCATCGCCAATGCGCGCACCTCTGTCGCCACCACCGCAAATCCACGCCCGGCCTCTCCCGCCCGCGCGGCTTCGACCCCGGCATTAAGCGCAAGCAGATTGGTTTGGAAGGCGATGTCGTCAATCACCGAAGTGATCTTGGAAATCTGCTGGGACGATGTCTTGATTTCGTCCATGGCCCGAACGGCCTGACCTGCCACCACACCGCCCTGTTCGGCATTTGTCTGCGCGTCTTCCGACATCTTGCTGGCTGCGTCCGCGCCTTCCGCCGCCGAGCGCACCGACGAGGTCAGTTCGTCCATTGCAGCGGCGGTCTCTTCGAGCGTGGCAGCTTGCCGTTCGGTCCGCCGTGACAAATCGTCCGCCGCCGACGTGATTTCCGAGGTTTCATTGTGGATCGATGTCACATTTTGCGTGACGGCGCCCAACGCCTCTTGCAGGGACGACATCGCAAGGTTGAAGTTGGCGCGCAGATCTTCGTATTCCTCCGGAAAAGCGGTGTCGAGTTCATGCGCAAGATCGCCGTCGGACAACTTCTTGAGGCCTTGCCCCAGGGCTTCAACGACAACGCTCTGATCCTGCGAGACCTGCGCCTGCTTTTCGCGCGCGGCTTTCATTTCACGTTCGACTGCGGTCACGTCAGAGCCGAGCAGGATTACGCGTTCCACCGTGCCATCCTGGGCCCGGACCGGTACAAAACCGCCGTCCACAACCACCACATCCCCGTCGCAGTCAACAAGATTGAACTTTTGGTGCAAAGGCTCTCCTGATGTCGCCTGCGCTGCCAGATCGCGCGCATTTCCGCCGCTGATCTGTTCGGCGCACAGAATCTGCGTCAGCGACTTGCCCAGCAACGCGTCGGACTCTGGCGACAGGCGCTGTGCGGCGACGACATTCATGGAAAGGCAATTGCCCTGCGTATCGAAGTCCAGACGCATCTGCGACTTGTCGATCCCGCTGAGGACAGCGGCATTGCGCTGCTGAACTGTGCAGTCTTTCCATTCGATCACAGCACCGATGCGGCGCTTTTTGTGGTCCCGGGCCGGGTTGATCTGGACAGACATATCGCGATCACCAACCCGCAACGGAATCTCCTGACTGTCGTCGCCCTCGGCTTCGCGGCCCAAACCCGACCGGCCCTGCGAAATCTCCGGCACTTCGGCCAGGTCCAGACCAACCCAGTCTCCCGTTTTCGCCACAGGCCAAACGTCGACAAGTTCCGGCATCATCTGCTCAAGCAGGGCCGCACATTCGGGGTTCACAAATCTGACGCCGAAATCCTCGTCCACCATCATCATGGCCGCAGAACTGCCCTCGAAGGCGGCGCTCTTGAAGGCCGCTTCGCGCTGATATTTTTGCGCTTTTTCCAGCCTGATCCGAAATTCTTCGAGGCGGTTGGCAATTGTCCCGATTTCGTCGCCGCGCCCGGTATGGGGAACGTCCAGATCATAGTTCTTGTCCGCAACCTGCACCATCACCTGCCCAAGCTGATCCAGGGGGCGCGACATCGCATACCACAGGAACAAGGTGTTCCCGATCATTGCCAGCAGAAAGACAACTGTACTTGCCCAAAACGAACGGGTTTCGGTCTGCTGCATGGCTTCCATGCCGAATTCATTGGTCCAGCGTGTCAGAATGGCACCTGCCACGGCGTTGTCTTCGCCAAAGACAGCCGGCATCGCGACCGTCAATCCGTCGTCGGAACGGACTTGCATTCCGGTATCCATCGCGGATTGCAGCAATGCCATCGCATCAGGGTTTTGCAAACCTGCGCCATCGGTCTGGTAAAGAACAGTTCCCGCCAGGTTCACGACCACACCTCCCAGCATGTCCGGGCGCGCCCCTTTGACAAAATCTGACATGGTCTTGGCAATAGCCACGTCATTACCGAATTGGATGGCGCGCCCCGACTGCATCGCCAAAAGATCAGTCACATCCGAGGCGCGCTGCATCTTGGCCATGGCCATATGTTTGCGATTTCCCTCACTGCTCAGCATCGAATTTGTCACCGCGACGGACAAGGTCATCAGGCCGGCAATCAGTGCCAACTTGACCAGAATGGTGTTCAGCTTCGTCGTTTTGAACCAAGAAAGTCCGGGGACACGCATCGTTACACCTCACATTGGGCCGGGCCGCCCAACAATTGGACGGCACCTGGAGTGAGCCACTGCCTAAACCACCTCCATTACTGCGCGATTAACAGTTGCGCTTTCCTGTAGCGACACGCAGGAAACTCTGCCGACCGCAGCGTGCCACCGCCCGTGGCCATCACATGGCTGGCACGGTTCACGTGCGCGGTTCGGATGTACGGGAAAGGCGCAAGTGGCAGGCCAAACCTGAAACCGGATGCTCTCATTGCTCTTTCGGAGCAACTGCCGCGTTCAAACGTTCCGATGGGTTCGGCATCTTCCTTCGGAAGTGCCATTGGTGCGGGTGAAGGGACTCGAACCCGGAACCGGCAAGGCTCTCATCGTTCTTGCAGAACGACTGCCGCCCAGCGCACCGTTCAAAATGGAGGTCGTCGCTTTTCTGCGAAAAGCGACTGTGGTGCGGGCGGTGGGATTCGAACCCACACGGGGAAATCCCCTTCAGATTTTAAGTCTGATATGTCTACCATTCCATCACGCCCGCGCCTTGCCTTGTTAGGCAATCCCACCTGGCATCTCAAGCCCGCGATCAGATATCCTCGCCCGTCGGTCCCAATGGCGCGCCCTTGGCCAAGAGCGCCCGTTCGGACAGCCAGGGATTGTTTTCAAGTGCGGCTTGCATCTGCGTGCGTGCCTCGGCGATACGGCCAAGGTTCATCAGCGTCAACGCCCGCCCCGACTGCACCCCCACGTGATCCGGCGACAGGCGCAACGCCACGTCCAGATCGACCAGCGCGGCGGCAAAATTTCCCCTTAGAAAGTGGGTGAAAGCGCGCTGGTTGTAGCCTTCCGCATAGTCCGGACAGTAAGTGACCAGCCGATCGAACGACGCCAGTGCGCCGACGAAATCATAGTTGTTGCGCTGGCGCAGTCCCTTGTCCAGCACGGCCTGCGCCGCCGCATCGGGGGCCGTCAGCCACAACTCCCACATCTCACCGGACAAGGGCTCGGCGGCACGCGCGTCGGGTGCTGTGCGAATGCTGTCAATCAGACCCTCCAGTTCGGCAGAGTAGTCCGCACCGGGCGGACATGCGTCAGCCCATGCAGGCGTCGTCAAAAGGGCGATGAGCAAAAGCGGTTTCATACTGCATATGATGCGCCGCGCCGCGTTCAGGTCAACTCAACATATCCGTGATCACTCGATTCCGGGCAACATGACCTCCTTGACCGCCTCCATGGCGACAAATGTTGACGTGGCCGCCACATGCGGCAAGGTCGATACCACATCACCCAAAAAGGCGCGGTATTGGGCCATGTCGCGCGTGCGCACCTTGAGCAGATAGTCAAAATTTCCCGCGATCATATGGGCTTGCTCGATCTCGGGTATGTTCTGCACGGCAGCGTTGAAGGCGCGCAATGCCGCCTCGCGCGTGTCCGTAAGGCGCACCTCTACAAAGGCGACATGATCGAGACCCAGCGAAATCGGGTCAAGCAAGGCCCGGTAGCCCATGATGACACCCGTCGCCTCAAGCCGCCGCAACCGCGCCTGCGTGGGCGATTTCGACAACCCGATCCGCGTGGCAAGGTCGGTGATGCTCATCCGCCCGTCCTCGGCCAGAGCGACGAGAATCGATTGATCGAACTGATCCATGCCCGAAAGTTTTTTTGAACTCAAAATACCGGCTCTTTTGCGATTTTGTTCTGCCATTGGTGCATTCTTTGATGATTTTGACTGATCTGACCCTGATATACTGGGCCAAATGAAAAAGGAACCTGAAATGGCACGGGACACTGCGACACAGCTGGCACAGGCGATTGACGCGGGGATGTATGACGCCCCTGACGCGGTGCTGGACGGGCTGATCAGGTCGGCAAATCTGTCGGCCACGGATCGCGCGGCCATTGGCAAGGACGCCGCAACCCTTGTCACGGCCATCCGGACGCAGGCCGCACCTGGCCTGATGGAGGTGTTTCTGGCCGAATACGGGCTGTCGACCGACGAAGGTATCGCGTTGATGTGCCTGGCCGAAGCCCTGTTGCGGGTGCCGGACGCCAATACGATCGACGCCCTGATCGAGGACAAGATCGCGCCCTCAAACTGGGGCAGGCATATGGGGCATTCGACATCTTCGCTGGTGAACGCATCGACCTGGGCGCTGATGCTGACGGGGCGGGTTCTGGACGACGATCAACCCGGTCCCGTGCGCCATCTGCGCGGTGCCATCAAACGCATGGGCGAACCGGTGATCCGCGCCGCCGTCTCCCGCGCCATGAAGGAAATGGGCCGCCAGTTCGTGCTGGGTGAAAACATCGACGCCGCGATGGATCGCGCCGCCGGGATGGAGGCCAAGGGCTTTACCTATTCCTACGACATGCTGGGCGAGGCCGCCCTGACCGAGGCCGATGCCCGCCGCTACCATCTGTCCTATTCGCGCGCCATTTCCGCCATCGCCCGGGCGTGCCTGCACGATGACATCCGCGAAAACCCCGGCATCTCGGTCAAACTCTCGGCCTTGCATCCGCGTTATGAACGCGCGCAAGCGGCCCGCGTCCTGCGCGATCTGGTGCCCCGCCTGCGATCCCTTGCCATGCTGGCGAAATCGGCGGGCATGGGCCTCAATGTCGACGCGGAAGAGGCAGACCGCCTGTCGCTCTCGCTCGAAGTGATCGACGCCGTGCTGGGCGACGAGGCCCTGGCGGGCTGGGACGGGTTCGGCATTGTCGTGCAGGCCTATGGGCCCCGTGCGGGCACCGTCATCGACACCGTCCACGATATAGCACAGCGGCATGATCGCCGGATCATGGTGCGGCTGGTCAAGGGCGCGTATTGGGATACGGAAATCAAGCGCGCGCAGGTTGAAGGGGTCGTGGGCTTTCCGGTGTTCACGCGCAAGGCCGCGACGGACGTCTCGTATATCTCGAACGCGCGCAAACTGCTGGGAATGTCAGACCGCATCTATCCGCAATTTGCGACACACAACGCCCACACGGTCGCGGCCATCCTGCACATGGCCGACGGCCAGCCGTTCGAATTCCAGCGCCTGCACGGGATGGGCGAGGCGTTGCACACGATGGTGCTGCGCAGCCGCGGCACACGCTGCCGCATTTACGCACCCGTTGGCGCACATCGCGACCTTCTGGCCTATCTGGTGCGCAGATTGCTGGAAAACGGCGCGAATTCCAGCTTTGTGAACCAGATCGTCGACGAAGACGTGCCGCCCGAAGTGGTCGCCGCCGATCCCTTCGACAGCCTCTCGGACAGCGCCCTGACGATACCGGATGGCCCCAACCTTTTCATGCCCGAGCGGCCCAACTCCCGAGGGTTCGATCTGTCCCACACCGGCACACTGGCGCAGATCGACGCCGCACGTGATCCGTTCAGGGCGCACCGCTGGGCCGCCGCCCCGCTGACCGTGACACCCGCGACCGGAACCGCACGCGATATCCTCAATCCCGCCGACCCGGCCGACACCGCCGGCACCGTGACCGAGGCAACCCCTGACACCGTCGCGCGCGCCTGCACCGACGCACGCCCATGGTCCGCCCCCCCGGCCGAGCGCGCCCGCATCCTCAACACCGCCGCCGACCTTTACGAGGCCCGGTTCGGCGAAATCTTTGCCCTTCTGGCCCGCGAGGCCGGCAAGACCCTGATGGACGCCGTGGCCGAACTGCGCGAAGCGGTCGATTTCCTGCGCTATTACGCCACCCAGGCCGGTGATGCCGCGCCCGCAGGCACATTTGCCTGCATCTCGCCATGGAATTTCCCGCTGGCGATCTTTTCGGGGCAGATTGCGGCCGCACTGGCTGCGGGAAACGCCGTGCTGGCCAAATCCGCCGAACAGACGCCGCTGATCGCCCATGTCGCCATCTCGTTGTTGCACGCGGCGGGCGTGCCGCGCGCGGCCCTGCAACTGCTGCCCGGTGACGGACAGGTGGGCGCCGCACTTACCGCTCAGGGACAGGCCAGCGGCGTGGCCTTCACCGGCTCGACCGATACGGCCCTGCGCATCCGTGCCAGTCTGGCCGAACATGCCGCCCCCGGCACGCCCCTGATTGCCGAAACCGGCGGGCTGAATGCGATGATCGTGGACAGCACCGCCCTGCCCGAACAGGCCGTGCGCAGCGTGATCGAAAGCGCGTTCCAGTCCGCAGGCCAGCGCTGTTCCGCCCTGCGCTGCCTTTATGTGCAGGCCGACATCGCCCCGGCCTTTACCGACATGCTGATCGGCGCAATGGAGGCGCTGAGTGTCGGCAACCCGTGGACACTGGCCAACGATATCGGCCCGGTGATCGACGAGACCGCACGCGCCGGGATCGCGGCTCATATCGCCGCCGCCACCGCCGAGGGGCGCCTGATCCATCAGCTCAAAACCCCGACGGGCGGCACCTTTGTCGCGCCTGCGCTGATCCGGGTGAACGGGATCGGCGATTTGACGCGCGAGATTTTTGGCCCTGTCCTGCACCTCGCCACCTTTAAATCGGGTACGCTGGACCGCGTGATCGACGACATCAACGCCACAGGCTATGGGCTGACCTTCGGGCTGCACACGCGGATAGATGACCGGGTACAGCACGTGTCCGACAAGATCATGGCCGGCAACATCTATGTGAACCGCAACCAGATCGGCGCGATCGTGGGCAGCCAGCCCTTTGGCGGTGTCGGGCTTTCCGGCACCGGGCCCAAGGCGGGGGGGCCGGATTACCTGTTGCGGTTCCGCGCCCCCGCCCCCGCCCCGGCCAGCACGGACGAGGCATGGCCAGCGGACGCGCCGCTGCCCGCCCTGCCCGCGCAGACGCACGGGGCGCTGTCCAGCGTGCCGCTGCCCGGCCCGACCGGGGAATCCAACGTGCTCAGCCATGCACCGCGCGCCGCGATCCTGTGCGCCGGACCGGGGGCCAAAGCCGCCGCCGCGCAGGCCGCGGCGGTTGCCGCCCTTGGCGGTACACCCGTTCAGACCCGTGGCGCGATCAAACCCGGCGCATTGACGGACGCGCCGCGCTATGGCGGCGTGATCTGGTGGGGCGACACAAAGACCGCCAAGGCGTTGGAGCGCGACCTTGCGGAGCGCACGGGACCGATTGTACCACTGATCACCGGCCAGCCGGATCGCGCGCACGTGACCTGCGAACGCCATGTCTGCGTCGATGTCACGGCATCGGGGGGCAACACCGCCCTGCTGGGGGCCGCCAGCTGATCACACCCGCCATTTGGCGGACCGAAAAACCGGACACCGGGCCCGTTCGGTTTCCGCCGCCCCTTGACGCCGCGCGCACCCCGGCCAACTGTGCGGCATGTTTCCGATCCGAGATCACAACCCCTCCGGGCGCACCCCTTATGTGACCTATATGCTGATGGCCGCCAATATCGGCGTCTTTCTCAGCTATGTCGCCCTGTTCAACGACCCGCGTGCGCTCAATGCCTTTTTCTTTGACTATGCTGCCATCCCCGCGCGCATCACATCCGGCGAGGGGCCCGGCACGCTGATCAGTTCGATGTTCCTGCATGGCGGGTGGATGCACCTTATCGGCAACATGCTGTTTTTGTGGATCTTTGGCGACAATGTCGAAGATGAGATGGGGCATGTTCCATATCTCGGTTTCTACCTCGCAACAGGCATTGTCGCCGGACTGGTGCAAGTCATGTCTTCGCCGGGATCAACGATCCCGACCGTGGGGGCGTCCGGTGCCATCGCGGGCGTCATGGGCAGCTACCTGCTGCTCTTTCCCAAGGCGCGGGTGGACATCCTGCTGATCCTGATCGTGTTCATCCGTGTCTTTCCGATTCCGGCATGGATCATGCTGGCCGTCTGGTTCGGGATGCAGTTCGTGGGCGGCATCGGTGCGGATGTTGCCGCCGGGGGCGTGGCGTATTGGGCCCATGCGGGCGGGTTTGCCGCCGGACTGGTCCTGACCCTGCCGCTGTGGCTGAAACGCGGTGGCGTCGGGTTCTGGCGGCGCACAGACGGACACCCGCCACATCCAGAGGCGCGCTATGACGTCTCTCGGATTCCCAAGGTACGGCGATGAAAGCGTCTCGGCAGTAAGGGCCCCGCGTTTAGTTGATTGCTCACGAAAACAGTTCGCGTGAATACCGGTTGCAGACCTGAATACAAGACGAAATCAGATACTCACTCTTGAAATGAAAAAGTAAACGAAGCGCAATTATGCCTTGAAAGAAACTTTTTTCTTGGTCTTTATTTTTTCCTTGAGTTTTTTAATTTGCCCGTAAAGAGATTTTGTTTGAGCGTCAATTACTTTCATGCGTTTAGGATCTTCCTCCAACACCCTCATTTTCATTGAAATTTTGTGAAGACGTTCCAAGTCCTTTAATTCATCTTGGTTCTTTTTGTCCGCATCCTTCATTCCCTTTTCAACAGCTTTTGCCATTTCTCTTATGGAACCACTGTCAGCCATCAAATCCTCCCAAGCCTATTAAAAATCCAACTTTTAGTCTCTATAATCCAGTTCCGCATTCACCTCTTGGGATACGACCAAGAGGTTCGAAAGCAGAGCATCATCCGCAGCAGTCTATTTGTTTCAGAAGGATACTCGCATACTAACTCACCTGCATCAAGTTTTCGAATCTCAAGTAGTGAGCACTTTTGGTGCTCTTTCGCATCTATGAGCCAAGAAAGACGGGTCGCGCCCTAGCCGCGGATGATCCGGGCAAGCTGCGGAAACATCGGCTCGTTGGCACAGATGATCTCGCCGTCCTCCAGGATATTGCCCGACGCGGTCAGCGGCTCGGCAAAACCACCCGCTTCGCGCACGATCAGCAGGCCGGCGGCAATGTCCCAGATGTTCAGACGACGCTCCCAGAACCCGTCGTAACGCCCCGCCGCGACATAGGCCAGGTCAAGCGCCGCCGCACCAAAACGGCGCACACCGGAACAGACCGGCATCAGACGCGCCAGGTCCTGCAAGGTCTCGGGCAGATCGCTGCGCCCACCAAACGGCAAGCCGGTGGAAAACAGCCCCTCGATCATTTTGGAGCGGCCCGACACACGCAGGCGGGTGTCGTTCATGAATGCCCCCTGCCCCTTTTCGGCAAAGAACAATTCGTCCTTTGTGGGGTCATAGATCACACCGGCCACAACCTGCCCCTTGTGCTCCAGCGCGATGGACACGGCCCAGTGCGGCAGCCCGTGCAGAAAATTGGTGGTGCCATCCAGCGGGTCCACGATCCAGCGGCGCGTCGGGTCCTCGCCTGCCTCTTCGCCGCCCTCTTCGGCCAGCCAGCCATAGGTGGGACGCGCGGTGCGCAACTCTTCCTTGATGATGGCCTCGGCGGCGATATCGGCCTTGGACACGAAATCGCCCGCCCCCTTCATCGACACCTGCAGGTTCTCGACCTCGCGAAAATCCTTGGCCAGCGACCGGCCCGCCTTGCGCGCGGCTTTCATCATGATGTTGAGATTTGCGCTGGCAGCCATGGGAATGCTCCGAAAACGGGGGTAAGGGATCAGAACGCGCGCTATACGCCGCCCGGCTGCACTTGCCAAGAGGGCCGTGGCGCAGTTGAGATAATCCACCCCCGAAAGGAGCGTCGCCATGTCCGACCAGATGCAGCATATCACCCTCGCCAGCCGCCCCACCGGCGCACCGACATCCGACAACTTTGCGCTTGAAACCGCCCCCGTGCCGACGCCCGGCCCGGGCGAAGTGCTGGTGCGCGTGCAATACATGTCGCTTGATCCCTACATGCGCGGCCGCATGGACGAGGGCAAATCCTATGCGGCAAACATCCCCCTCGGCGCCACCATGGAAGGCGGCGGCGTGGGCGAGGTGATCGCGTCGAACGCAGATGGTTTCAAACCCGGCGACGTCGCCTTTGGCCCGTTTGGCTGGGCGACGCACGCCGTGGCAGCCGCAAAAATGTGCCGCAAGGTCGACCCCGACGCGGCCCTGATCACGACCGCCCTCGGGGTGCTGGGCATGCCCGGTTTCACCGGCTGGTACGCACTGCACGAGATCGCCAGGCCCAAGGCGGGCGAAACACTGGTCGTCGCCGCCGCCACGGGGCCTGTGGGGTCAATGGTCGGGCAACTGGCCAAATCGCTGGGCCTGCGCGCGGTCGGCATCGCGGGGGGCGCGGACAAATGCGCGCTCGCGGTCGACAGGTTCGGCTTTGACGCCTGCCTTGACCACCGCGCCTATCCGGACGCGCGTTCCTTGCGCAAGGCGCTGGCCGGGGCGGCGCCGGACGGCATCGACATCTATTTCGAAAACGTCGGCGGCAAGGTGCTCGAGGCGGTGATCCCGTTGATGAACACTTTCGGGCGCATACCGCTGTGCGGCATGATCTCGTGGTACAATGCGGGCGGGCTTGGCGCAGGAGCAGAGGCGGCCATGTCGCTCCCGGCGCTGTGGCGCACGATCCTTGTCCAGCACCTTGCTGTGCAGGGGTTCATCATCTCCAACCACTGGGAACATTTCCCCGCATTTCTCGCCGATGTGGCACCGAAGGTGGCCAGCGGCGAAATCAAACGGGTCGAGGACATCGCACACGGGATCGAAAACGCCCCCGCCGCCTTCATCGGCCTGCTCGAAGGGCGCAACGTGGGCAAGCAGATTGTCAAACTGATCTGAGGGCGCGGCTGCGCGGGCAGACGCGGCCACTGGCCGGCGTCGCTTTTCAGGGAACAGCGACCCTTGCCACACCGTCGATCCGTCAAGCGCCGAACTCAGGCGGTTTGCAGCTTGCGCGCCTCGATACGCGCAAGCTCGATCAGCTTTTGCATATAGGGCTTGTCCCGCTCGTCACTGCGCACAGCCGCATAAAGACGGCGCGTCAGACCATCCCTGGTCAGCGGGCGGGTCACATAGTCGCTTGAATACTTCACCTCGCGCACAACCCAGTCGGGCAGCACGGACACGCCACGATTTGACGCCACCAGCAACAGGATCACCGCCGTAAGTTCCGCCTGCCGCACCGCCGCCGGTTCCACCTTGGCCGGGATCAGCAACTGGCTGAACACATCCAGGCGCGTGCGCTCCACCGGATAGGTGATCAACGTCTGGTCCCGAAAGTCCGAGGCTTCGATGAAGTCTTTCTGGGCCAGCGGGTGGGTCGAGGCCGCCACGAAAACAGGCGCGTAATCAAACAGTTCCACAAACTCGACACCGGGCAGATCCTCCGGGTCCGACGACACGACCAGATCGACCTCCTCCTTCATCAGCGCGGGCAGCGCATCAAAGGCCAGACCGGGGCGAATATCCACATCCACATCCGGCCAGGTGCGGCGAAACTGCTCCAGCACGGGAAACAGCCACTCGAAACAGGCATGACACTCGATGGCGATGTGCAACCGCCCCGATGATCCGTCGCGCAAGGCCCCGAATTCGGCCAGCAACGCCTCGACCTGCGGCAACACCTGTTCGGCCAGACGCAACAGACGCATGCCGGCAGCCGACAGTTTCAGCGGCTTGGAGCGGCGCACGAACAACTCCACCCCCGCCTGATCCTCCAGCCCCTTCACCTGATGACTGAGCGCCGACTGTGTGATGTGCAGCTGATCCGCCGCCCGGGCCAGCCCGCCGGCCTCGTGAATGGCCTTGATCGTGCGCAGGTGGCGAAACTCGATATGCATACGCGCCTCATGTTAATGATGAATGTTATGAATTTGCTTCAAGATACAGCGCACGGCATAGTCATTGCAACTCTATAAGGAACCCAGCGCCATGACCGCCCTGTCTTTTGAAACCTTCCCGCCCAAGTCGTTGAATGCGTCCTTTCATTTGTGGGATACCGTCAAGACACTCGCACCGCTCGATCCACGCTTTGTGTCGGTGACCTATGGCGCAGGCGGAACGACACAGGAACTGACCCAGGAATCCGCACAAACACTGCGCAAGACCTCGGGCCTGCGCGTGGCCGCCCACCTGACATGCACCGGTCAAAGCCGCGCCGACGTGCTGCGCACAGCCGCAAGATACAAAAAAACCGGAATCACCGACATCGTGGCACTGCGCGGTGATCCCGCACAAGGCGGTGCATTCGAACCCCACCCTGACGGATTCGCCAACAGCGTCGAACTGATCGAGGCGCTGGCGCAGGACGGCGCGTTCAACATCCGCGTCGGCGCATACCCCGACAGCCACCCCGACGCGGCCTCCATGGCCCAGAATATCGACTGGCTGAAGGCCAAGATCGACGCAGGCGCGTCCGAAGCAATCACTCAGTTCTTTTTCGAGGCGGACACATTCCTGCGCTTCCGCGACGCCTGCGCGGATGCAGGGATCGCGGCACCGATCACACCGGGCATTCTGCCGATCAGCAACTGGGCCAGCGCAAAATCATTCGCCAGACGCTGTGGCACCCCCATCCCCGCAGCCATCGCCACATCCTTTGACAGGGCCACGCGCGCCGACCGGGCCGACCTCTACGCGCTGACCCATTGCAGCGACCTGTGCGATACGTTGATCGAGGAAGGCGCGGAGGCCTTGCATTTCTACACCCTGAACCGCCCGGACCTGACGCTGAAAGTGTGCCGGGCGCTGGGTCTCGTGCCTGCCACCTCGATCCTGAATGTCGCGTGACACCGCTCTTCTCTTGACCTGAAATACCACGGGGGTGAGCACGCAAGTGCGAGGGGGCTGGCCCCCTGCCCGCGCAGGGCAAAGCACCGCTAGACCGACCGGTCCAATTGCGATACCGTCCTGCACAGCACGTGTTTGCAGGAGACATATATGCCAGCCCCCGCATTGCCAAACGGCCTGATCAGTCAGGATGAACTTCTGTCCATGTCCGGCCTC